>ENA-OOZT01001557-OOZT01001557.1-human-gut-metagenome-genome-assembly--contig:-NODE-1557-length-15232-cov-6.047111_pt1 | contig 15232 bp, 10 predicted proteins | sample MGYA00241192_ERZ501407 | MGnify/ENA primary metagenome ERZ501407 (study PRJEB25962, sample SAMEA2042911) | human gut metagenome | biome: human gut; feature: human-associated habitat; material: faeces...
ACTTCTAGCTGGGAATTAGCATTCACCCTTCTTGATAAGCTTGTCACGCCGCCGCCGCTCACAGTCCCATGAGCTGGGAATTAGCATTCACCCTTCTTGATAAGCTTGTACTGCGACCAATGCGGCACGGAAACCAGCTGGGAATTAGCATTCACCCTTCTTGATAAGCTTGAATCAGGTTTGATACGGTTCCCCTCAACAGCTGGGAATTAGCATTCACCCTTCTTGATAAGCTTGTCAATGAGCATGTCCACCTTGTTACCCGGCTGGGAATTAGCATTCACCCTTCTTGATAAGCTTGGTTTGTTTTTGTTGTTGGCTACACCATAGCTGGGAATTAGCATTCACCCTTCTTGATAAGCTTGATGGCGGGATTATGGGCGTGCGTGGCTGGCTGGGAATTAGCATTCACCCTTCTTGATAAGCTTGCGATAGCTGGTACCAGAACGGAGGCAAGGCTGGGAATTAGCATTCACCCTTCTTGATAAGCTTGTGAATGCCGCGAATATCGCACACTACTAGCTGGGAATTAGCATTCACCCTTCTTGATAAGCTTGGAAGCACAGTACGCCATCGACAATCTCAGCTGGGAATTAGCATTCACCCTTCTTGATAAGCTTGGGCTAGTGAGGATAAGAGAGCGGGTTGCGCTGGGAATTAGCATTCACCCTTCTTGATAAGCTTGGTTCCCGTTGATCCGGTCGGACATCCAGGCTGGGAATTAGCATTCACCCTTCTTGATAAGCTTGGCATGGTGGTAGCGTGCGGCCATGGCGAAGCTGGGAATTAGCATTCACCCTTCTTGATAAGCTTGGCCAGCGTGTCCATCTCGTCATAGAACTCGCTGGGAATTAGCATTCACCCTTCTTGATAAGCTTGGCGCGTAGGCGGGTGCGTGTGGGCGCGTGCTGGGAATTAGCATTCACCCTTCTTGATAAGCTTGCATCGCAGCACCTACCTCCGTTGGGCCGGCTGGGAATTAGCATTCACCCTTCTTGATAAGCTTGTGAGCAACAGGAAACTCGTCAGCGTACAGCTGGGAATTAGCATTCACCCTTCTTGATAAGCTTGGAAGCGGTCTTGCACGAAATGCAGGACAGCTGGGAATTAGCATTCACCCTTCTTGATAAGCTTGGAGAGGGGATATTCGACATCGTATGCAAGCTGGGAATTAGCATTCACCCTTCTTGATAAGCTTGATCATCGTGAAAGGCACACCAAATGACTGCTGGGAATTAGCATTCACCCTTCTTGATAAGCTTGGCCGTGAAATACTTGCGTTGAACCTCCTGCTGGGAATTAGCATTCACCCTTCTTGATAAGCTTGTCCTCACCCCACTTCAACAGGATTCCCACGCTGGGAATTAGCATTCACCCTTCTTGATAAGCTTGGTTCGCCAACATGCCATGCCACGTGCGACGCTGGGAATTAGCATTCACCCTTCTTGATAAGCTTGAGCCGCGATAACAAGATTCTTCGCCGCGTGCTGGGAATTAGCATTCACCCTTCTTGATAAGCTTGCGACAGCTGGATGCAGAACGGAGGCAAGGCTGGGAATTAGCATTCACCCTTCTTGATAAGCTTGGGCCTCAAGTTCGCGCGTCGTCTCGATGGCTGGGAATTAGCATTCACCCTTCTTGATAAGCTTGGGCATCACACTCACCCCACTGGGGAACGGCTGGGAATTAGCATTCACCCTTCTTGATAAGCTTGGGCATGAGGTGATGGACGCGGTCATGGAGCTGGGAATTAGCATTCACCCTTCTTGATAAGCTTGAGAAACCGAGGTACAGAGATGGACGACGAGCTGGGAATTAGCATTCACCCTTCTTGATAAGCTTGGACATGAATATCAGGACAATAATACTGTGCTGGGAATTAGCATTCACCCTTCTTGATAAGCTTGAGGCCGGATGGCAGGAGGCGCTCGACCTGCTGGGAATTAGCATTCACCCTTCTTGATAAGCTTGGAGGAACAGTAATGACCCAAATCCATATGCTGGGAATTAGCATTCACCCTTCTTGATAAGCTTGGATGATTCCCTACCACCGGCGTTGAAAGCGCTGGGAATTAGCATTCACCCTTCTTGATAAGCTTGCTTTCACCGGCGTAGCCATGATATTGACGCTGGGAATTAGCATTCACCCTTCTTGATAAGCTTGTCACACGGCTCAGCAAGACCGCACTGGGGCTGGGAATTAGCATTCACCCTTCTTGATAAGCTTGCTAGCGGCGCCATACGGCGATCCATCTGGCTGGGAATTAGCATTCACCCTTCTTGATAAGCTTGAGCGCCGTGTCCTCTGCGGTAAGTCCGGGCTGGGAATTAGCATTCACCCTTCTTGATAAGCTTGCGGCAATCCAGCCGTCTCCCCAGTCGAGGCTGGGAATTAGCATTCACCCTTCTTGATAAGCTTGTCCAGCAAATAGCCGATAACCTAGTTAAGCTGGGAATTAGCATTCACCCTTCTTGATAAGCTTGGAATCATCATGACCGCAACCAACCATACCGCTGGGAATTAGCATTCACCCTTCTTGATAAGCTTGGCAAGGTCTTTACGGTATTTACCTTCAAGGCTGGGAATTAGCATTCACCCTTCTTGATAAGCTTGTCCTCCTCCATGAGCGCGGCGCTGACGGGCTGGGAATTAGCATTCACCCTTCTTGATAAGCTTGCGTCCGCAAGGCCCACGGAGTCCACAATGCTGGGAATTAGCATTCACCCTTCTTGATAAGCTTGGCTCGCCGCCAACATGGCTGAAGCGAATGCTGGGAATTAGCATTCACCCTTCTTGATAAGCTTGATAGCCTATCAAGAAGGGCTATTTTTCAATCTTTTCAGACTCTCCTACGTTCAAAAAAGCGTGAGAAAGTCAGGCGTTTCTTCCTCAATCTCACGTTTTCCAGAAGAAAATCGGGCCGCCGTGGACCACTGATGATCGCTAATATGCAAAATTCTAACTAAGCCATTAGCTGGCAGATTGTCTTTAATCATTTTGACCGTCGCCCTATTACCCGATTGCGTAGGCGTATACCGCACATATACGGAATACTGCACCATTCCATATCCCATGTCGAGCAACATATTTCTAAAGACAGTTGCAGCATGCCGTTGCCGTTTTGTCTTGACCGGCAAATCAAACATCACCAAGCACCACATGCCGCCACTGTCCTCATCGCGTTTCATGACTCGCCTACATATTCGGGAACCTGCAACCTGTCGATTTTGCCTTCGCAATATAAACCAAATTGCTGCGCAAAATCATTCAATGAGCTCGGTATAGTCAAACCGGAACCGTTGAATTGTTGATTCACAGCATCTACCAAATGCTTCTTTACTGCCTTCTCCTGCAACGAGTCTTCATCATTCAGCAGTGAGACTCTGTAATCCACTGCCGGCCTATATACCTCCAACAGATCATCTGCAAGACAGAAATAATTGCCGCGCCCGTGATGATTCACGCCTAAAGATGGAATTAATCCTGCTGCTATCACCGCTTTAACCGCGAATCCTCGCAGCACCATATAGGCATAATCCAACTGCGCATTCCGACCATAACCCTGCCCCGGAATCCTTCTGAATTTCTCATCTTGAGGAAACATTCGCCTCCAATATTCACGTGCAGCATGACCTTCGCAATTGGAAGGATCACCCGAACGAACAGAGGCTGCAATACCTCGTAGCAAGCCTCCACCTTCGAGTTTTGATGAATCGAGGCAAGCAGCTTGTCCACGAATCTTCATCTGTACAATACGCGCCCACGCACTTTTCTTGCGAGGAAGAGACATGTTCGACTGCGCCAATTGCCGCGTGGTAACTGTGGTAGGCATGTCAGTCCATGCATGCAGCGCAGCGTCAGGAACACCACGCCAATCGCAGAGCATGACTGACACGCCATACCGTGCCATCTCATGTAATACCGCAGCCGAACATCGCACATGCAATCCCAGTAGCACTACCGCAATCTGAGCAAGTGGCACATCCACGCACTCCCCTGTATCGTTCTTGACGACTCGCATCCTTCCCCGTTCATAGGAGATGGAGCCGTCAAGATCGGTACAGTCGATTACACGCCACTGGTTTTGCATGATTCACTCATGCCTCCACTGCCATGAGCACGGCATATGGTGTGCCGACGATAATCTCGGTTCGCCAAAAGCATTGCGTCTTACGATACGAACCGCAGTCTTACTTGCTGTATTAACCGGAGGTAGCCATCCTTGTTTTGTCACAATTTTCTGGACCCCATCTGGAACAACATCGTCAGAAAACGCTTTTGCCAATCCTTCCGCAGCAAGGTATCGAGGTCTTATCCTCAACTGCGTCTGGTTAAAGAATCCATCAACAACCCAATGTTTCCATGCAAGGTTCCCTCCACTAAACTGCGAGAAGAATTGTAAATACTCGCCAATCTGACCATCAACATCGAGACTGGAAAAATCCATCTCGATTTCATCACCGACAACCAACGACCCCAAGTACTGAGCATTACCGCTTTGCAGCGCCTGCACCACCCTAGGCTCGCCATACCGCATCGAAATAGACTGCGGGGGCAACGGCACGGTAAATAAATCATCATGGCAAGCGCGTAGCAGATCAGTTTGGAATACGCGAATCATGCCATAGAAATATTTACGAACTCCCTTGGCATTCGTCTTCCAGCACCGGTACACGCGGGCATGATGAATCGCCGAACCGATATCTGCAGACCCTTCCTGCACAGCAATCTGCGCAGCTTGCGACGCGAAGAATCCCATCTCATCGTCAGCGGAATACCGAGTATCATGCACTCGTATTTCACGATGTGAATCTTCCGGCAAACCCTCTTTTTCATCATAATCCGGCAAACGCGTCAAAGCACACCACAAGGCCGGTGTAGAAGCACGTCGAATAAGATCCGCGCTCATCGCCGAGCCCAACGGCACTTTTTCGAGCGGATGAATTGTGGCATCATGTGCTATGGAATTACCAAGGACATAACGCTGCGATTGCATGACAGCAATTCGATCATTGTCCAACGCATCATTAAGCAGCTCAAGCAAAACGTCCATATTATCCAACCAAAGATGGAACGATTCATAGCGTGAAGTGCCCTCATAGGGGTATTCCTTCCATGAACGTTCGCCTGGCATGAGACCAATCAAACGCTGCGATTCTCTCAATGATTCACGTTCCATCAACGTCTGCGCAGCAGCCGTGTTCATCATCGCGATAACGGAAGCGTCCACCGCATGATGACGACGATCCAGACGAGTCTTTGATTGCTGGCCAATAAAGTGTATCTTCCCTTCAATGCCAGCTGCACGTCTTGCAGATGCCGTGACACGGCCTTGGAACACCGACACCGTGGTTTTCATTGTCTCGGCTTCAGCATCATCGATTGAAGCAGAATTCACATACTGCTTCGCATTGAAATACCAATCGATACGGCGGTGGAGTTCATCAGCCATCCAAGCCACTGATTCGATGGAACGATTATCGATGGCAGCATCATCTTCCGTTTGCTGAAGCCTTGCGATTACCGCTTGCTTGAACGCTTTCACTTCCCGAGGAGCATATGACTTGGGATTGAAAGTAAACATTGTCACACGCTTTTTAGCTTCAGCAAGGCTTACCCCTCGAGTTTGGGCATCCTCGCTCCTTGCCCAAATCGCAAATGGAGTGTTCGATTTCATACGATTGCATTCGGCACATACCGCAGCGAAATTGGTCCTCGTGTTCGTAGAGCCGACGCCTTTCCGGGGAACGATATGATCCATTTCGCACGTACGGAATGTAATCGTACGGCCGCAATACAGGCACTGTCCATTTTGACGCTGAATGGCTTCCAATCTCCGTAAATCGGATTCACGCACTTTTTCCATCTGCTCATCCGCGCGAAGCTGTTCACTCAACGAGCTGCGGAATATCGAACGCTTCTCATTGTTCTTTTCATATTCACGCTTGTCTTTGCGGGCAAAGGCAACCGACGAGAACGAAGAGCGCACATGTTCAATGTTCACTGAGACGGGATTACCCCAGCGCTGCTGACAATTCATGAGATATCGGTTGACGTTTTTCAGCACACGGTCGACCGATGGATTACCCAGAGGCTCCCCAATTGGATCTGCCGGCGGACGCCAACTATCCGTAACGTTGAACAGCGTTTTACGTGCTTCGTGCAAATCATCATCAGTAGTCAGCATCTGACGAGTGAGTTTTTGCAAAGTTTCAACACTGTATGCAGCACGACCGGAGGGGAGATCAACGGAGTCAAGTTTGGTTAACGCATCATCATCTAATCCATCGATAAATTCAATCGCAGAAGCATACGCCACGTCTTCACGCACCTTATCGATATCCACCGTATTAGACAGCAGGCGAATCATTGCCTCATGCTCATTGTCAGACGCGGATTTCCACCAGGCCACCAACGGTTTACGAATCTTGTTGTCCGACTCGTAAATACGCTGGACTGAAGTCAATCGAGGCGGACGGCTGGATATACGTTCTTCTCCATCCTCGGTCAAGCTACCCACGCCTTTCAACTGGCTCCGCTTGAAGCCGAGGAAATCGCATAAATCAGACCATGTGATATCTTCCGAAGAAGGTGACACGAGTTGGTCATAAATGCTTTGCTTCTCATCAACAGTAAGTTTGCGAAGTTCTGCGGAAGCATCCTTGATTCTTAGGTTCGTAATCACATTCGCGATACGATACTCCTGAAAAGCCAAAGAAGCCTTTAATGCCCTAGCCTGTTCAGGAGCCAGAGGATCCTGACCGACACGCTGCTCTGCCGAACCTTTAGGAGACACCGCATAAAACACACTACGGAACAGCGGCTTCCACTCATCCGCGGGCACTCTCTGGACCCTGAATATTTGCTTCAGCTCGTTAGCATTATCTTCCTGCATCAAACGTACCGGCAAATAGCCTTCCGCATCCGGTTTTTTAGAACCGGTACGCCAACGCAGTCGAGGAGCTTCCGCATATCCAGCATCCAACATCGCCACCACTAACTGCGCGGGAGTGCTCTCTTCTTCCGCAGCAGTTGCGTCATCGTTGTACGCCTTCGCTTTTTCCTTCAGTTCGCCATATTGCTTCGAATATGGATTGTCGCTGATCAGCGAGTCCACCTGACGATAAGGATTGCGCCATCCGCGATGCCTTGCCATATGTCTCAATGCGATAGAAATACTCTCACGGCGAAGTTCATCATCTTCGATGTATCGTGTAGCCAGCTCAGCCCTTACATGCCATTCTTCAAAGGGCTTATCCAAGGACTCCGGCTCAATAACGGGGTATCCAAATTTGCCGAGGAGCATATCGAGCTTGTGCAAGCGCTCACGCTTCCGACGCCTCATACGCCGCGTGCGACGAGCGACACCCGACATATTCTTTCGCGTAATCGCTTCCTTATTCTTCTGAGGATCCACACCACCATCGTGGATTACGCTTTGCGCATTCAACAGACGCACTGGACTGTTCTCATCGGACACTTCTACTGCGGCAAGGCCCACAGAATTCAAACCGACGTCAATTCCTATCCGGTAACGCTTCCCCCGCATAAAACACCTTTCACCGTAGCTACAATGCACATCATTGTCTTGAACATTGTAACTGTACGAAACAGGGCGAGCCAAATGGCTCGCCCCTAGCAGTTGCCTGCTGAGCATTCAAAGTGGCTATCAGGTCCACTCTTACTGAGAATTAGCTGTATCAGTATAGCGCAAATCCTCTTAGCGACACAACATGAATCATGTCAGAATAACGCGTCTTGGGCGAAGTCATCATCGGGATTGGCAACGAATTCGTCCGGCTCAGCAGGTTTGAACGCGCTTGCACCTTCATCGGCCAACTGGTCTGAGGCCGCGGCCGAGGCTTCGCGCAGGTCGCCGTCGAGCACCACGGCATCGGGCGAGACGAGGAACATGCGTTCGTTGACGCCGGCCAAATAGAGGCCGCCCAGCGATTCGACTCGGGACAGCGCCACATATCCCATGCCTGGCGCGAAGGTGCGCTTCAGGTCCATGACCGCACGGTCAAGCGTCATGCCTTGCGACTTGTGGATGGTGATGCCCCACGCGCAGCGCAACGGCACCTGGAAGACGGAGGCGAGCACGGTGTCGCCGTCCATCATCTCCCATGTGGCCTGTTTCATGGTGACGATGTTGCCGTTCTCGAATTCCACGATCGGCCAGCCGCCCTTGTTCTCCTGTGCGAAGCCACGCACGGTGCCGAGCGAGCCGTTGACGTACTGGCGATCGGTGTCGTTGCGCAGGGCCATGACAGCCGCGCCTTCCTTGAGTATCAATCGCTCGGGGGCCAACATGTTCTTTTTGAGTCGGTCGACCAGGTTGGCAGGGCCTGCTGTCTCGGCGTGGAACTCGTGTGGATCAAGCATGATCTGGTTCAGGCGCATGTCGTTGAGATTGTCGGCCTGCCGGTTCACCGGGAACAGGTGGACGGCGACCTGGCCGGGCTCGGGCAGTTTGCCCAGACGAGTGACGAGCACGTCACGGTCGGACTGGGTCACGTCGCCTTCGCGAATGTCGGTGAGCACGGTCAGCAGTTCGCCGGTATCCTGACGGTGCTGTTCGGTCAGATAGCAGATCACCGGGTTGAGTTCGGGCCATACCAGCGATTCGGTGATGAAGCCTTCGGGGTTCAAGCCGGCACGGGCATACCGTTCGCGACTGGCGATGAATTCGGGCGTGGGGGCGATGAGGTCGCGGTTGCGCCCGGACACCGAAACCGGCGGCAGCTGGAAGAAGTCGCCGGACAAGACAACCTGGATGCCACCGAACGGGCGTGGATCACGGCGTACTTCGCGGCAGACTTGGTCGACCATGTCGAACAGCCAGGCGTGCAGCATGGAAACCTCGTCAATGACGAGGATGTCCGTGGCCTGAATCTTGCGTTTGCGCCGGGATTTGATGAGTTTGAGCAGGCTGGCGCTCAGGGCGGTGGCCACGCCGACGCCGCTCCACGAATGAATGGTTTGGCCGTTGATATGCGTGGAGGCGATGCCTGTGGACGCGGTGACTGCTACACTGGCGCCGTCGGCCCGAGCCTGGCGGATGAACTCGTTCAAGACATAGGTCTTACCGGCACCGGGCGCACCGGTCAGGAACACGTTCGCGCCGGCGTTCAGAATGGCCAGGGCTTCGGTTTGGCGCATATCAACCTCTCTAGACTCCCCTCAGGGAGGGGAGCCAAGTACGGCGGACTACTTATTGAGGATGCTGGTGGCTACGATGTCGGCGGCGATGGCCTTGGATGCGGCATCGTCCGGGCCGGGGGCGGGAGCCATAAACGCCTTACGGTAGTAGCGCAGCTCGTCCAAGGACTCGATGATGTCTGCGAGAGCACGATGGCCACCGTTCTTTGGCGGGCGGTTCTCGTACACGGCCGGGTACCAGCGGCGGGCGAGCTCCTTGAATGTGCTCACATCCACGCTGCGGTAATGCAGGTGGCTCATGAGGTTCGGCATGTAATGGTCGAGGAACTTCTTATCGGAGCCGATGGTGTTGCCGGCCAGCAGCGGGCGCACGCCTTCCGGCGTGAAGCGCAGCACGTATTCGGTGACCTTCTGCTCGGCCTCGGCCAGGCTCAGGCCATTCTCCCACTCGTTGATCAGGCCGGAACGGGTGTGCATCTGGCGCACGAAATCGTTCATATGGTTCACGGCCTTCTCGGACGGCTTGATGACGTAATCCACGCCCTCGTCCAGCACATTCAGGTCAAAGTCAGTGGGCACTACGGACACCTCGACGAGTTCGTCGCCGCCGAAGATATCCAAGCCCGTCATTTCGCAGTCAATCCAAATCAGGCGCGAATCCTTTGCGCTGTAAGTTTCTGCATCATGGCTGTCGACCATGGTAAGCCTCTTTTCGTCATGTCACCCGTTATTACAAGAACAGTTCAGACTATACCCCAGCGCATACAAGCTATCTCGAGCCACATACGCGAAAAGGGCCTGCATAAGCAGACCCTTTTCACAAGGAATCAACCCCTAACTAGCGCAAGCTAGCGGGCATCAACCGATCAGTTGTTGTGGAAGCCGGAGTAGTTCGGGGCTTCGGTGGTCATCACGATATCGTGCGGGTGCGATTCGCGCAGACCGGCGTCGGTGATGCGGATGAACTTGCCACGCTCCGGCATCTCGGCGATGTTGTGGGCGCCGATGTAGAACATGGACTGGTGCAGGCCACCGAGCATCTGGTAGAGCACGGCGTTCAGCGGTCCGCGGTACGGCACTTCGCCTTCCACGCCTTCCGGCACGACCTTGTCGCTGGAGGTCACGTCGGCCTGGAAGTAGCGGTCCTTGGAGTAGGACTTCTTGCCGCGCGGGGCCATGGCACCGAGGGAGCCCATGCCACGGTACAGCTTGTACTGCTTGCCGTGCAGGAGCACCTTCTCGCCCGGGGCTTCCTCACAGCCAGCGAGCGTGCCGCCGAGCATCACGGAGGAAGCGCCAGCCACGAGGGCCTTGGCGATGTCACCGGAGTAGTGGATGCCACCGTCGGCGATGCAGGGCACGCCAGCGGCACGGCAGGCCTGGGCAGCCTCGTACACGGCGGTGAGCTGCGGGACACCGACACCGGCAACGATACGGGTGGTGCAGATAGAGCCGGGGCCAATACCGACCTTGACGGCGTCCGCGCCAGCCTCAATCATGGCCTGAGCACCGGAGCGGGTGCCGACGTTGCCGCCGATGATCTGCACGCCGTCGAAGGCGGAGTCGTGCTTCAGGCGGGAAATCATGTCGAGTGCCAGACGGGCCTCACCGTTGGCGGTGTCGACCACGAGCACGTCCACGCCAGCCTCCATCAGAGCGGAGGCACGCTGCCAGGCGTCGCCGAGGAAGCCGACGCCGGCGGCCACGCGCAGACGACCCTGCTCATCCTTGGTGGCGTCCGGGTACTGCTCGGTCTTGACGAAGTCCTTGACGGTGATCAGGCCGGTCAGGTGGCCTTCCTCGTCAACGAGCGGCAGCTTCTCAACCTTGTGCTGGGCGAGCAGACGGTGAGCGTCGTCCTTGGAAATGTTGGACGGGCCAGTGACCAGGTTCTCCTTGGTCATGACATCCTTAACCTTCAGGGTGTCGTAATCCTCGGAGGCGATGAAGCGCATATCACGGTTGGTGATGATGCCGACGAGCTTGTTTTCCTTGTCCACAACCGGCAGACCGGAGATGTGGAACTTGCCGCACAGCTTGTCGAGGTCGGCCAGAGTGACCTCGGGGTTGACGGTCAGCGGGTCGGTGATCATACCGGACTCGGAACGCTTGACCACATCGACCTGAGCGGCCTGGTCGTCGATGGACAGATTGCGGTGCAGCACACCGATACCACCGTTACGAGCCATGGCGATGGCCATCTCGGACTCGGTCACGGTATCCATGGCAGCGGAGAGGACCGGGGCCTTCATCACGATCTTGCGAGTCAGATGAGTGCTGGTGTCCACTTCGGAGGGAATGACATCCGTCTCGTTCGGCAGCAGCAACACATCATCATAAGCAAGGCCGAGCTTGGCGAAAATCGGAGGAAGGGGAGCATACGCCGATTGGGCGTTCAATTCATCGAGGTTTGTAGCCATACAAACACTATATGAACACGCGCTGACCTTCACGACACACGCTTGTGAGCGCTCACTTATCCGCTGCCGGGTCCTGCACCTCACCCGCCTGCGAGTCCCGCGAATCCGCAGGCGAATCAGTCATCGAATCCGCTGCCTGAGAGCCAATCGAATCCCGGCTCTCCCCTACTGCAGACTGCGACTTAACCGTAGCATGCTGCGCGTTCTTGCGTGCGGATTCGAGCGTCAGGTTCTCGGCTTGGATCTCGGGAATACGATGCCGCAGATAGGGGTACATCGTGGCTATGGTCAGCACCACCACGGCGATGGGCATGCCCACGGCCACATGCTGCGCTTTGAAGAACAGAATCGTCAGCGAACCGAATGCGATCAGCGCGGCCCATCCCCACAGGATCAGCACGGCGCCACGCACCGAATGCCCGATCTTCAGCATGCGATGGTGCAGGTGCATACGGTCCGGATGCATGGGCGACTGGCCTTTGGCCAAACGCCGCACAATCGCCAGACACATGTCGAGCACAGGCAGGAACAACACCAGAATCGGCAGCAGAATTGGCATGAACACCGGCAGATAGATGCTGGCATGAATCGAGGCCGGGTCAAGACGTCCGGTCATCACAATCGAAGCGCAGGTGATGAGATAGCCAAGCAGCATCGAACCGGAATCACCCATAAACAGTTTGGCGGGATGCCAATTATGCAGCAGGAAGCCCACGCAGATACCCACCATCATCACGTCGATCAGCGTGGCCAACGAAGCATAACTCGGGGAAGACCGGGCGATGATATACGAATAGGCGGCGAACGCTATGCCACCAATCGCCACGATACCGGCCGCCAGGCCATCGAGGCCATCAACGAAATTGACCGCGTTAATCGAGGCGACAATCAGGAATGCGGTGATCGCCATGGACAGACTCGGCGAGGCGGTAATCAGCGAACCGCCCAAAGGCAGTGAGATGATCTGCAATCCGCCCCAAGCCACGAATACGGAAATCAGCAGCTGACCGGCAAGTTTCAGCATCCAATCGAGATCCCACAGGTCATCGGCCATGCCCAGCAGACTGATCATGATGCCGCCGGCAAGAATCACCCACATCTGGTAATCGCCGTTGAACAATCCCGAGAGAAAAGGCAGCCGACTGGCGAATACGGTAGCCACGGCAAAACCGATCAGCATGCCAAGGCCACCCATGCGCGGCGTGGGAATGGTGTGCACGTCTCGGGCACGCACCTCGCCAACCGCACCGATTTCGATGGCGACGTGGCGAATCAGCGGAGTCACCAGCCAGGTGACGCCACCGGCGATGGCGGCAATCAGTAGGTAGATTCTCATGCGCCGAGTCCACCGCCGTTGAGGTGGAGGGCCTTGCGAATCACGTTTTGGGCGATGACGCCTTCACGCAGGATCTCGATGCCGTCGCGCGCGTACGGATCGGCTTTGACGACGGTGCTGGAGACATGGCCTTGGGTGGGACCGCCGTCCAGATACAGGTCGACTTCGTTGCCGAACGCGTCAACCGCCTCCTGGACAGTCTGTGCGCTTTCGTCGCCGGAACGGTTGGCGCTGGACGCGGCCAGCGGACCAGTGGCCTTGAGAATCGCGAGGCACAGCGCCGAATTGGGGATGCGGATGCCTTGCGTGCCGGGGCGACCATCGGCGGTGTCGGCCAAAGTCTCCAACGTGCAGTCGGGCCGGGCTACGGCAATCGGCGAGAACGCGCCGGGCAGAAACGCCGCCGACAAACGATTCAGTGGAGACGGCAGATCGAGACCGAGCTCATCAAGCTGGTCGGTGGATGCGAGCAGTACCTGCAACGCCTTATAGCGCGGGCGACGCTTGAGCCGGTAGATACGGTCGATAGCGGCCTTATTACGCGGATCGCACGCCACTCCATATACCGTATCCGTTGGAATGACGACCAATCCACCATCCCGGATGACACGCGCCGCCTGTGCCAGCGATTCATCCGTGACTTTCAGCGTTGTTCCGCCTTCCACGCTCACGCCACCTCCGTTCGCTTGTGTATTCACAATCTACCATTGCACCATTGCGCCCCGACTTGCATAGTTCATCATCGCTCGTTTGCCGTACTGCCGTTTTCCGATTCGCCCCACACGCACAGACCGTAGATACAATGAGTCCATCCATGCTCTTTCGCGAAATTACAGGAGTGTTCAATGAGCGAAATCAATGCTGAATCCACCACCATGCCTCCCGTCGAACTGCGTATGCCGCGCGCCAGCGAGCGCGAGGAGATGCTCGCCGGCAAACTGTACAATTCGGTAGACCCTGAATTGAATGCCCTGCGCGAGAAGGCCGGCGACCTGTGCGCGCGCTTCAACGCCGCGTCGCGCACCGATCATGCCGCCCGTGCCGCGATTCTCGATGAGCTGCTGCCCGGCCACGGTGCCGGCCTTGACGTGATGGGGCCGATTTTCTTCGACTATGGCTGCAACATCACCATCGGAGAGCGCGTGTTCGCCAACTTCAACTTCACTGTGCTGGATTGTTGCCCGGTGACGATTGGCGACGACGTGCTGTTCGGCCCGAACGTTTCGCTGCTGCCACCGATGCATCCGTTGCGTTGGCAGGATCGTAACGTGAGGCAGGCACCTGATGGTTCCGCATACGACTGCGAGTATGGCAAGCCGATTGTCATCGGCTCGAACTGCTGGTTTGGCGGCAATGTGACGGTAATCGGCGGCGTGACGATCGGCGAGGGTTGCGTGATCGGTGCCGGCTCGGTGGTGACGCGCGATATTCCGCCGCACACCGTGGCCGTGGGCAATCCGGCCCGTCCGATTCGCGAAATCACGGACGCGGACGCCTCCGCCCTGCAGTATTACGCGCAGTAGCAGCGGCGGCCCCGCGCCTGTGGCTACTTCTCGGCGAAGAGATAGCGGTCTCGGCCGGTCCAATCTTTGCCGGTGGAGGCGGTGGCGAAACCTGTGGCCTTGGCATAGGCCACTAATCGCTCGCCTTGGGTGAGATCATGCTCCATAACCAATACGCCGCCGGGCTTGAGCAGGCGCCAGGCGCGCTCAATAATGCGTTCAGGGATGAGCGTGCCGTCTGCCGAACCGCCGTATAGCGCCAGTTCCGGGTCCCAGTCGCGTACTTCTGGTTGTTCGGGGATGTCGGTTTGTGGCACGTAGGGCGGGTTGGTGATGACGATGTCGATGGTGCCGTCGAGTTGCGCCAGCGTGGCCAGTGACGTGGCGTCGGCGACTTCCAGTTGGTAATTGGAGGCGATGGAGGGGTATCGTTTCGCGGTTACCGCCAGATTGCGCCGGGTCCATTCGGCGGTACGCGGGGATAATTCGACGGCCCATACTTGGCTGCCGGGCACTTCGCTGACTATCGACAGGCCGATGGCACCGGAACCGGCGCACAGGTCGACCATGCGCGGGTGGATCATGCTGTGCCGGGTCAGCCAGTCAAGACCGGCCTGGACTACGGTTTCGGTTTCCGGGCGCGGGATAAAGACGCCGGGGCCCACCTGCAGGTCGAGGTAGCGGAAAGGCGTGTGGCCGGTGATGTATTGGAGCGGCTCGCGTTTGGCGCGTCGGGAAAGCATGGCGTGGAAGGCGGCAAGGATATTGGTGACGGGGTCGGCCTGACCACCCCCAGTCGCTGCGCGACAGC
>ENA-OOZT01001577-OOZT01001577.1-human-gut-metagenome-genome-assembly--contig:-NODE-1577-length-15044-cov-1.837748_pt1 | contig 15044 bp, 13 predicted proteins | sample MGYA00241192_ERZ501407 | MGnify/ENA primary metagenome ERZ501407 (study PRJEB25962, sample SAMEA2042911) | human gut metagenome | biome: human gut; feature: human-associated habitat; material: faeces...
TGTACCCATACAGACAGCAGGAAACGTAACCGCCATCCCTCTGCTTCACCCTCATTGCAGTTTTTACCTTTTTGGAAAGGTCTTTGCTGTAGTAGTCGTAAATCAGGTTTCTGAAGGCAACGTCCATCCCAGCGGTATTGCCGAGATTCTGTTCGCTGTCGTAGTGGTCGTTGATAGAAATCATCCGGACTCCCAGGAACGGGAAGATATGCTCCAGATAATCGCCAACTTCCAGGTAATCACGTCCGAAACGGGAAAGGTCTTTGACAATGACAATCTGAATCTTTCCGTCCCGAATCAGGTCAATCATTCTCTGGAAATCCGGTCGCTGGAAGTTCGTACCCGAAAAACCATCGTCACAGAATTCCATCTGGGGCAATCCGGAAAGGTAGGGATTCAGGGCAATGTGCCGCTGGATCAGCTGACGCTGGGCGACAATACTGTTGCTTTCATCCTTTGCCTGATTTGTCCGTTTGTCCACATCTTCCAGTGAAAGACGAAGATAAACCGCAATGCACTTTTTCATCCTACGCAACCTCCTTCCTGAGTATTTTGACAGTATCCAGAACTGCCTGGAAGCTGTCCATGTACTTGAACTGGATGCTCAGCGAATTATCCCCGTTCATCTGCATGGATTCAATCATGGCATCTGCCAGCTCTTCACTGATTTCCTCTGCATGAGCATACTTTTCAATCAGAGCTTCCCAGATTTTTGCTTCCTGAAGCGGCTCCTCATATTCTGCCTTTGAAGATTTCAGTTCTGCAAACTGTTTTTCCAGACGGCTGATGTCCTCCATCAGGATTTCACGGGTTTGTGCATAGTCCTGATCGTCGATAAGTCCTTCCCTCAAGTCACGGTACAGCCCGGAAAAAACAGACTTCTTTTTCTCCAGCTGTCTTTTCAATTCCTTCGCCTGGTCTGACTTTCCAGCCTTTTTCACCTGTTTCTTTTTGGCTTTCAGCAGGCTGTCCAGTGCTTCCCGGCAGTCCAGAAACAGCTCGAACTGTGCCTTGATGCTGCTGAGCACCGCTTCGTCCACATCGGCTTTCCGCATCCGTTTGGCAGTGCAGGCTCTTGCTCCATGTTCTTCATGAGCCGGACACTTAAAGGTAAAATATACCTTATCTTTATTAGTGCTGAAGGAACGTACCAGCTTCATCACGGAGCCGCAGTCTGCACAGGTGAATTTCTTCCCGTAAATATTTTTTGCTTTGGGAAGGTGGTCGTATTTCCCTCTGTTTGCCTTCTGTGCCGCCGCAGCTTTCTCGTTGATCGCCTGTACTTTTTCAAACAGTTCCGGCTCAATAATCGCTTCGTGCGTGTTTTCAACCAGTATCCAATCCTGTTCTTCTGTACGGCTGAACGGAATCCCGGCATATAAACACTGCGTTGTTTTCCGCTGTGCCAGATGCCCCAGATAAGTAATGTCCTTCAGGATGTCCGTTACCATGTGCTTGTTCCAGAGAATCTTCCGGGGCTTCTGATTATTGTTGGTGACAATCCCCCGATCTGCCTTGTACTGACCAGGAGAAGGGATTCCCATATCATTGAGCCTTTTATTGATTCCCATATAGCTCATACCTTCGGAACGCCACTGATAAATCATCCTGACTACCGGTGCAGTTTCCGGATTCACGATCAGCTGATTTTTGTTCTCCGGGGATTTCACATACCCGTATTTTTCCCAGGAGCCGATATATTCTCCCTTTTCCATCTTGCTCCTCAAAGCCGATGTTACTTTTCGGGAAATATCTTTGGCATAATAATCGTTGATAATGTTCGACAGCGACACTGACAGCTGCCCGTTGGCTTCCGCTGTATCCGTATCAAAATTGTCGTTGACCGCAATGAAGCGGATGCCGAAGAACGGGCAGATTTTTTCCAGAAACTCGCCGGTTTCGATGTAGTTTCTGCCCAGACGGGACAAGTCTTTTACGATAATGCAGTTGATTTTCCTCTGCTGAACCGCTTCCATCAGACGCTGCCATTCCGGTCGTTCAAAATCTGTACCGGTAAACCCGTTATCTGCGAAAATGTCAGCCAGCTGAAGATAAGGTCGGGCGTCAATGTATCGCTCCAGCAACGCAATCTGGTTTTCAATGGAATCAGAATTGCTTAAGTTATCTTCACGGGATAATCGGGCATAAATCGCTGTCTGATAAACTTTGATGCCGGATTCAGCCTTTTGAAGCTGAATATCCTGCCGTTCCCGGCGTTTTGCAACTCTTGCCAATTATCCCACCTCCTTTTCCACAGGCTGTACATTTTTCTGTTGTCCCTGATATTCTTCCAAAAATTCCAGTATCGCCTGGAACTGGTCTGCGTGGTTCAGCGTAAGCGAAATCTGTTTGTCCGCTGTAATCTCAATCCGTTCCACAAAATGAATCACCACTCTGCGGGTCAGTTCCTGAATGTTCTGATATTTCCGGAACTGAGAAAGCCAGCTCTGCTGTCCAGTCAGACCGAAATTTACCTTATTCCGATTACCAATCAAATGAGCAATCGAATCATTTGCATCCTGGATTTTCTGATCACAGTCTGCTTTTAAGATTTTATACTCATCCAGCGTGATGACTTCCATCTTGAAGTCTTCGTAAACCATCGCCTTCATCTTCTTGTTGTACTCAATGACTTCTTCCTGTCGGGCAATTCCCCGTTCAATCCGTTCCAGTTCACGACGTTCCCAGGATATACCGTCCAGTTCTTTTAAGGCGGATTCCAAATCCAACGCCAGTGACACCTGCGATTGGATCACTGCCAGCACCGTATCATAGACTGCCTGTTCTGTGATTCTGTGAGGAGAGCATATCTCTTTATTCTGCTTGTTTGCTCCACAGATAAAATACACATACTCTTTTCCATGCGATTTTGTTTTTCTCCGGATCATGGAGCTGTGGCAGTCGGCACAGAAAACTTTTCCAGAAAACAAATGGACGGCTTCCCCTCCGACAGGACTTCTGCTGTCCTCCAGCATCAGTTTCTGAACCATATCGAAAGTTGCCGGTGGAATAATCGCTTCATGAGCGTTTTCTACCCGCACCCACTCCGATTCATCCTTTGTACTGCGAACTTTGACCTTATGATTCGGAGTTGTGGTCTTTCCCTGTACCAAAGTCCCTGTGTACATCTCGTTTTTCAAAATCCGGTAGATTGCTACCGGACTCCAGACTGTCCGAGCCTGCTTGCGGAATCCAGACTGATACCTGGAACCGCAGTGTCTTTTATATTCATATGGAGAAAGAACTCCATCCTGATTCAGCCGGTCCGCTATCTGTGCCGGACTGAATCCGTCAATCTTCATCCGGAAAATACTCTCCACAACGGAAGCTGCGGTTTTGTCGATGACCAGCTGATTCTTATTTTCCTCTGATCGCTGATACCCATATATTGCATGATTGCCGACAAATTCACCGTTCCGTCTTTTGATGTCCAGGTTGGAACGGACTTTGATGGAAATATCACGGCTGTAAGAATCGTTGATCAGATTCTTGAACGGAAGGATAATTTCATTTCCTGCCTGCTGGTTTGCTGCGGAATCGTAGTTGTCATTGATTGCGATAAAACGGATTCCGAGTGCCGGAAAAATCTTCTCAATGTATTTTCCTGACTCAATGTAATCTCGACCGAATCGGGAAAGGTCTTTGACGATAATACAGTCAATTTCCTTCTTTTTGACCAGCTCAATCATTCTCTGGAAATCCGGACGGTCAAAATTTGCACCGGTAAATCCATCATCACAAAACTCATGCGTCAGAATGATTTCCGGGTGATGCTTCAAATAATCTTTAATCAGCTTACGCTGATTTGCAATACTGTTACTTTCTTTCTTTTCCCCTGATTGAGAAAAGTCGCCATCTTCCTTCGATAATCTCAGGTAGATGGCGGCATGATAAGTCATGTCTATAAATTTTTGCATAGTTCGCCACTCCTGTCTGATTTTCGTTTAGAAGCCGAAAACAAACCGGAGTTCCGCTGATTTTTGTCCACTGCAATCGTACCATATTTCAATGCGGAAATCCAGTTTGTCACCTCAAAAGTAACACGCCAATTTCTTCCATAGAAAGCTCTACATTGTGGCAATCATATTGATAAAATTATCTGTAATGGTGTTCTGCGTATTCGCAAAGGATACTTTCACCACCGTATCGCCTACTTTAAACTGATACGGATTTTTGATCTGTTCAATGAAAGATTTAATCCGTTCTTCACTGGGCAGAGAACGGTCAATTTTTACATCTCTGATGTCTACCAGCTGACTGATGTTTTCATTTTCTTTTTCCATTTACCTTTCACCACCTTACTTCATCATTGTTGCCAGAAATTTCCTGAACTATTCAGAAAACATCATCTGCAAAAGAATAGGCAGAGCCTTTAAACGTTCTGCCCATTGTTTTCACAGATGAGATACTTTTTCAAACCCAGGCTGGCAAGCAGTGCAGAATCTATTTTCCGCATTTCTGTTTGATCTATCTTTCCCAAATATCGCTCGATTCTATGCTTATCAATCGTTCGGAGCTGTTCCAGCAGCACTACCGAAGAACGGGAGAGCGCCGGATTGTCCCGTAGCAGATAATGGGTAGGCTGACCTGCCTTCTTCTCTTTTTGGGCTGTGATAGCAGCCACGATCAAAGTCGGAGAATAGTGGTTTCCGGTGTTATTCTGAATCACGATCACCGGGCGGACACCGCCCTGCTCTGAACCACATACCGGGGACAGGTCAGCCATGTAAAGATCACCTCTGCGGTACTTCCAATTTTGTTTCATCACCTACAACTCCTTCTTTCTCGAAAATAAATTTATAGTCGATAAAATTTGTTAAAAAGTAATTTTTTCGTTTATAAACGATAAAAATCACTATGTACAGGGAACCGACAGTCAAATGCACGGCTCCCCTTATTTGCGTTTGCTCCCATATTTGTCCTCGACACCCCTGGGCGGCAAGAGCTGTATCTTGCCGGGAAGTCATCAAACGGCTGGCTGCTGACCAGCTCCATAGGAATCTAACCTCCCCGTGGTTCTCACCGGGCTACCCCCATTGCGTGATCTTGTTTTCACAAGGCTGTGGCTGGGCAGAAGTATCATTATCCCTGTTGCTTTCATTGCCGTATCGGAAGCAATCCGATATTTACAAGCCAATAGTTCTCGCTCTGACCCTCAGAATGAACAGACAAAATAAGTGACTCTGTATTTCTGATTGAAATCGTCCCGGCGTATTGCTGATGTGGCTGATGCTTTCGCACCGGCAACAGGAAAGTGTTTGATGAATGAGTATTCTGTTTTCAAGGTACATCCAGCCGTTTTCTTTGGCTGTATCTACATTGTACCTGTTCTGAACTCCACTTTTTATGACCTTGTACGGCGGTTCACCCACCGTGGTACGGTGGATTTTCAGACTTTATGCTTCAAAGTAATCAGCTTACCAATAACAACATCTATATCTGCAACTATTTCCTGACGCTGAATCTCTTCTCCAAGCAATATGTAGTCTGTCGAAACATCAAAGAAGCATCTGATCTCAACCAGCAGGTCGATAGACAGTCCCTGCAATCCTCTTTCGAGCTTTCCAAGATTGCTGGTACTGATATTCAGCTTATCCGCAAGCTGTTCCTGTGTCAGTCCTCTTTCTTTTCTCAGTTTTGCAATTCTTCTTCCGCATTCTTTTGGGTCAAAATACATACCGTTTCCTCCTTGACGGCACAAAAAAAGAACCGGAGAAAATCTCTGGTTCCCTTTCATGCAAATGTCTGGAAGACGGCATCAAAAAAGCCCCGCACCACATTGGCACGAGGCAAACACATTTATTCAGTTTCGTATGCTGCAATCTCCCAGCATACCAATCTTAGCATCTATCAAGTCGGACTTTCAGTAGGGAAACCATCGGGATTTTGTCGGACTTTCATCGGACTTTTTTATAATCCCATATCGTTTTCCTCATTTTCTGTATCCAGCAAAAGCTGTTTCAACATGGGAATCGAATTTCCCCAAAGAGATAAACCAAACAGTAAAACCGCTTCTTTCTTACGGTCGTAATAGGTACTCCGTTCCATATTCATAATTTCCAGCATTTCTGCTTCTTTATATTTGAATCGGCTCAGATAACATTTGGACAGGATTTCACAATACAAATCTCCCCGGCAAGGATAATCCCTGACTCGTCCCATCGCATTATCCACCAGTTCAATGAGCCATCTCGTTTCAAACAGGCTGCGGATTCGTTCTTCAAATCGTTCCCTTGCTTCATCAGGAGCAAAAGTTTCCAGATAGACAAGAGCACCATCCAAGCCGGAACTACAATTATAAATCAAATCTTCATGAACTTCTTCAGCTCGTCCGATTGCAGACCAGCAGACATCCCGGTAAATTGACAGAATCAGTCGGGACCGTTCATAAAGAATTTTTTCATCCACTTGCTGTATCCGGCACAGCATCCGTATATTATGTAACGCCTGTGTACTATTTCTACTCATAGCAAACTCCTTTCAAATCTATACCATATGTACTATATCCTTTCTAAGCCCATTTTCAGCCAAAGGGAAAGAAAATGCCGAATCATAGGCAAAATAACCTTTTATCACTCGCTCTGCTGATAATGCGGAGCGTATAATCAGAAGTTTTTATCGGAAGTTCTTGACTTCCTGTAACTTCTGATATACAATTATATCGAAGTTAAACTTCTTAATTGATTCCTATTATACTGATTTTCGGAAGTTTGTCAATGGTTAATCGGAAGTTATAAAAAATTTTTTGAAAGGATGGATCGGAAATGACATTTGGAGAAAAAATAAAGGCAGCTCGATTGGCAATGAATCTTTCTCAGACGGAGCTTGCTCAGATGACAGGTATCTCTGAACGCTCTCTCTATACCTACGAACAGCTCGGAACAATCCCTCGTAAAAGCAACATCAGAAAACTTGCTGAAGCACTGAATATTTCTGTTTCGTACCTTTTGGACGACCAGGAATCCGATACTCAGAGCCATAGAGAGGAGGACTTATTCATTGCTGAAGCACGGGAGCAATTCGGCTCAAAAGGTGCAAAGGAAGCCCAGGAAGTATTGGGACGTGTAAGTTCTTTGTTTGCTGGCGGCGATCTGGACGAAGATGCCAAAGATGTATTTTTCCAAGCTTTGATGTCGGTGTACATGGACTCCAAAAAGAATGCCAGAGAAAAATTCACTCCGAAAAAGTACAGAAAGAATAGAAAAACAGAATGATGCCTGACATCATCTTTTCTCGTTTCTCATAATGGGTTCTGTGCTCGATTTGGAGGTGAAGCAAGTGAGAACCGCAGCACATATTATTGAAGCAGTCGAAAAGCTGGTAAAGAAATACGATACCAAAGATCCCTATGAGCTTTGTCGGGCTTTAGGGATAAAAATTCATTTCTACAATATGGAAAAGAAATTAAAGGGATTTTTCTTCTATCAGTCAAGACAAAAGAATATTGTGATTGACAGCAACGTCAATGAAGTGCTGGAGCGCATCTTGATCGCTCACGAATTGGGACACGCAGTGCTTCATACCAAAATCGCCATGATGAAAGGTTTTCAGGAAATGGAAGTATTGGACGGCAGTTCCCTGGAAGAAGATGAAGCCAATTTCTTTGCTGCTGAACTTCTTCTTGACGATAACGAAGTCCTGGAAAATCTATCCGAATACTCTTTCTTTGAAACAGCACAACGGCTTTTTGTACCGGCTGCATTGCTGGACTACAAATTCAGTTTGCTCCATGAAAAAGGAAAACGGGTAGATTCCATGTACATCCGAAAATCTGATTTTTTGAAAGAAGATTTGGGAGCCTATGATGATAGTTCCCGTTTTGAATATGAATAACGTATATAAAGAAAAAATAAAAATGCTTTAGAACTCAAAAAGCAGACCACACCAGCACACGGGATAGGTCTGCTTTTTGTTACTGCACTATTTCTTTTTGGGCGGAGTTATTTTACCTTTTGTTGCAATAGAAATCACCGTTCCACCTACAAGGATTCCTACTCCAAGGACAGCTTTTCCTTTATCTTTCAACGCCTTTATGTCTTGGTTTCGGCAGTTTTCACATTTTTTGTGTCCATAATTATCCGGTAATGGTCTACCACATTTTTTACATTTTTTCGCTTCCATCTTCATCACCTCCTGCGATCAATGGGGTCGAATTACACGGCAATGCTTGAATTTTATTTTAAATCTGCTTTGGTTCTGGTACATACGGAAGTGCCTGAACCTTCTTACTAATATCCGGTAATGTCTTTGACCAGTAATTCTCCGGAGATGGATCAATCATATCAAGACGTTCCACTAAACCTGGAGTTTCAAGATATGTATGCTGAATGTAATCTGCATAATACTGCAAACTAAGTTGTGCAGACTTTGTTTCCCCCATTTCCTGATATGCCATAGCTTCTGCTAAAGAAACCATGTTTAATGCGGAAAGGCTACCACGAATTTCATTCATTCGGGCATTTACCTTATCTGGATTTGCTCCGGAAACAAGTTTCCCCCAAAATGATTCTGGTTGATTTTTGATAAATTCTACATTCATATTTTGGCTTTGCATCAAAAGGTTTCGGCTATCTTCTGCATCAGATGCAATACGAAGCAATGCCATTGCTTTCAGTTCCGGATTTTTCATTGCCATAGCTTGCAATAATTTTTGTTGACAGCTATATGCAGTAGCTAAACGATCATATTCCTGACCTTGACGAACTTCTTCGATAGCGATCTGAACCATTTGAATCTGCTCTGCAATTTCTGCCATCTGCATTTGTGTGGCATAACTTGTCATTGCCTGAGAAAGCTCTGGCGAAAGATGTACCTTTTCTAGTGAAATTGTAGACACAATTTTGTTTGTTTCAGGGTTCACCAAGTTTGCCATCAGAGTTCCATCTTTTTTGGTCATGAGTTTTAGAGCACCACTCGCAAGCTGTGATTTTTGCTCATCTGTCAGAATCGCTTGAATAGTTTCTTCTGGTACAGTTGCTTTTATCGCATTGATAAAGGATGGAGCAGCAAGTAACATTTTTTCAATTTTTAAAAAAGTAGCTTTTGCACCATAAATCAATGGCTCTGCAACCTTCGGTACTGTAGAGAAGTAATTCTCTATTTCTGTACTATATTCAGCACAAACAATACCTTCATCCGGTGAAACATCTATTGAATCTTCCATATAATCCCTCCTATCTTTTGTTTCTTAAGAGGATATGTATATTTTGCGAATTATTCTACCCCCAAAGCCTTAAACACTGCATCCTCCGCACTTTGATAGGGAATCAGCTGGAACGCACTCATCAAATCCGGCGGAACTGTCGCAAAATCAACGAAAGAAGTGCTCGGTATCAGCACTCTCTTTGCACCGCTATCCAGACAAACCTGCAATGTACTTGCGAGTTCGTCCACCTTTATCATCGTTCCGCTGATACTAATTTCTCCCAATACAACAAGAGAACTCTGCACCGGTTTTCCCAATGCGATAGAACACAATGCAATCAAAGTGGGCAATGCCAATTTACCGGTCATGCCGATTCCCTGCAAATCCTGATAATTGATGATGTAGTCCTTCATCGTAGTGCTGATGCTGCCGCTGATCCGGTTCGCATTTGCCTTCAGGAAGTTAAACGCCGTATTGGTGGACTCTTTTGCATCACGGTCTGTTCCAATACCGGTTCGCTCAAATTTTCCGTTTCCAGGGAGCATCTGGGATTCCAACCGGAATACTCCGATCATACCGCTTTTCCCTTGAGAAACTGTATATACTTGACCAGGATTGCACATTCCTTCCGGAATCAGTTTTCCGCCACCCTGTTCCGGAACAGATACATAATGCTCGGATATATCATCCATGTCAATGTAAGAGAAGTTGACATCGTAAAATTCCATGCCGCCCAGCTTTTTCAGCTGCTCCTTTACCCGGCGACGCATTTCCAGAGAAAGTTTGAGAACTTCTTCTAGTTCTTCTTTCGTAAACTCCCCATCAGGATAAACCAGCTTCAAATATCCATCTACCATTCTGCGGACTGCAATAGTATCTCTCTGGTTCAGATTCTTGCCAAGGCGGAAGTAGTGGTCAATGGCATCGCCATACTGTTCCTTACGCAGCTCCCGGATAAACTCTGCCAGATAATCGCTGATAAATCCGTAATCGTTAGTAAAATGCTCCGGTCTGAATTTCGGGATTTCCCATCCAGGCAGATAGCAGTGCATACGGTCTAAAAAGGCTGTGTCTGTTCCCATTTCTGGCGGGAATGGGTCAAACAGGCTGGAAGTCTTCAGAAGCACATCTACACTCTGATTGATGTTTCCGACAAATACCATAGAAGCAGAAGCCGCTTTTTCCTCTTTGCCACGGGCAAAAGAACCGGATGCCATGTAATCTTTCATGATCTGAATGCCATCTTTATCCTTAAATCGGATGCCTGCCACCTCATCAAAAGCAACACAATCCCACAGACCGACCAGACCAACCGTTTTCCTTCCCATATTGTAGAAAAGATTGGCAACGGTCGTCTGACCGCCGGAAACCAGGATGCTGTTCGGAGAAATCTCTTTATACAGATGAGATTTACCGGTGCTGCGGGGACCGAGTTCGCAAAGATTAAAGTTATTTTCCACCAATGGAATCATACGGGTCAAGAGCAACCACTTTTCACGATAGGAAAGTGCATCTGGCTCCATACCGATAGAACGGAGCAAAATGTCGATCCATTCGTCTTTTGAGAACGCTTTTCGTCCCTGTTTCAGTTCCACTATATCAATGTGCGGCATTTGAATCGGCGTCAGTTTGCGAATCTGAATGGGATAACCATTCTGCTTTTCTTCCTCCACATACTCATAATCCAGCTGCACAATGCACCAGATGCCACCGCAGAGCAAGCGGTCATATTTTTCCGGATATTCATCTTCAATCGGTACACTGGTCAGACCAAGGTTGGAGAAAGAAGCAAAAAAGCAGTTCCTCTTAATATCCAGATGGACGGTAATCATATCTATAACCGTATGGCTGCCTTTCTGCCGCAGTTTAGTCAGAATCTTCTGTGCTTCATCCGGACGGACAAAATTGTCAGCAAGAATCCGTTTGACCTTCTGAACGCCGTCCTCGATCACTTCTTCATCATCGGAGCTGCAATACTGTCCCAGTAGAAACTCCAGAACATAAACCGGGACATTTGCACCTTCTTTTATTTTTTTCGTCAAGTCCTTGCGGACGATCTTTCCGTCAAAATATTGGCGGAGTTTTTCTTTTATTTCTTCACGGGTGATTTCACACTCATTCATCTGTTCCATTCTCTATTCCTCCTGCGATGTTTAACTGAAGAAGTCGAACTCATCCACCGCAAAAGCAATATCAATCTGAAATTCCTCACGCTGCGGGAGCTGAAGTCCTTGTTCATCCGCAATCACGAGATAGTAGGTTTCGGTATTGCTGTATTTTAACGGTTTCAAATTGAAAGTACACCGGAATGTACGCTCTGTTCCATTCTCACTTGTTTTATCCGCAATGATCTTCTGGACGTCGCTGATCTGTTTGCCGTTAGAATCTACAAAGTAAGCCTGATAAGTTGCGGCTTCCCGGTTCGCTCCCACCGCATCCTTCTGGTAGAAGTTCAGGTTGAAAATCATATTACTGATTTTCCTGCTTGCGGACAGCAGGCTCACAGTGACCGGTTTGGTATCGTATTTCTGCTTGTTTCGCTTGTATTCCATCGAGTCGTTTCTCAAATGGTGATAGTCGATCACTGGAACCACCATTTCCTGCAAGCTGATACCACCATGAACGAAGTTCAAACCGCCGCCGTTCATCTTGATCCGGATGCTTCCTCTCGGTGTAAATCCATCAAAATCCGTTTCACCATCCAGAAACTTCACCGGCATCAAATAATCCGGTGATGCACCTTTCTGCATGATGGCATACCGCCTGCCGTATTCCACATCCATGCTGTTAAAGCTGGTCTTATCTGCTTTGCTGTCCTCTGTCAAAGGACTGTATGTATATAAAAATCCATGATCGGCAGTAATCAGAATGTTGGCTCCTCCGAATTCATTGACTATAATGCGTACCATATTTTTCAGCTCAGAAATCGCTTTCTCACAAGCCGAAAAGACAGCGGTATCAGAGGTATGGCTTGCTTCATCAATGGTATCATGATAAATGTAGACGACTTCCATGCCCTTTACCAGAGCACTTCTGTCAGCCCGTTTCATGCCGATGATGTTCTTGTACTGCAACGCCACACTTGCCGGGTTGGCAGCTTTTAAAACTTTGTCACGGTTGGTGCTGGCAGTGGATTGCCCATCTGTCAGTACGGAAAGCAATTCGTTTTTCACTTCAACAGAAAGTTCGGAGTGCGGAAGCAGAGCAGCCATCCCGAACTTAGTGATAGACGGGAAAATGCTCTGCATATTCTGGAGCTTCACCTGGCTCTGGTTCTCTCTTTGCAGTTCTTCAGCAAGAGTAGCCGCCACTTCATACCGCATCGCATCAGAAATAATCACAAACACTCTGGAATCTGCATTTTTCACACGGCTGCGGTAGAAATCTTCCTGATGAGGAATTTCCATGATTTTCCCATATTCAGCCAATTCCTCCGCACAGACATCCGACCAGTTATTCCCAAGTTCGCCCAGGAACCAGTGGGAATACAGCCCTTCCACCTGGTCTACAACGTGCTTAAACAGATCGTCCAGCAGGATATTGGAGGTTTCCAGACTTCTCTGGAAGCAAAGGTGGAACTGCCGGTAATAACGATCCATCTGATAATAATCTTCCGTATAGTTCTTCCAAATTTCACGAGCTTGTGCCAGATGGAATCCGGCAGAATGTTCTTTGAAGAACTCCTGCATCTTCGCCACCTGCAAAATACCATCATAGAAGTTGGCAAAACCTTCATACCAAGCACAGGTACGGCGTTTTTCCACTACTTTCGTAATCAAATCCACATCAATGATTTGATTGCTGATTTCCGTCATCAGCTTTGTCAGGATGATTTCATTGATGCAAGGGAAACATTCCGTATCCACCAGATCCTCTAACGGCAGCTGTCCAAAACGCTGGAGCAGATGGGCTTCTTCTTCCACATAACGGGCGATTTCATAAAGCTGGCGATCATCATCGCTTCTCAGCCAGTCCGATACAAAATCATAGCAGTATGCCTGATGGGGAAGGGAGAGGAATTTGTCCAGCCCTGCCAGATGTTCCTGGAATAACGTGCGGGTGGATGCAGTCAGCAGCAAATGGATCGCAAGCTGACCAATATCCCCGTCCTCCTCGCAATAACCGGTTCCCTGGCGAACCATTGCCCAGAACGCATCGTTTGCTCCATAGTTCACGAACTCTTGATACAGTACATTGCTGTTTTTGTCAAAACCCGCACGGAAGATGCTCTGTATGATCTGATTCGGCTGAGCTTCTTTCAAACCACAGATTGCCGCCATCACTGCCAGGTGTAGCTGTGCCGGATTGGAAGGCACTTTGGTCTGTGCCACGATCCTTGCACGGCGGTCTTTTGCATTAAAAAATTTACGGTAATGTTTAACCTGTTTTCGCATCGCAAGGCTCGATACCAGCCCCATTTCATCCATCCAGATGGAAATGAGGTCAGCACGGAACTCCTCACTGTACAGTTTTATATCAATGAGCCAGTCATCGTCCGGTCTGTCAAAAGACAGGGGATTATAGACCAGATAATTGGAAGTCAGGTCATCATGGGAAAGCAGCTTTTTCACCATGAAAGTATTGCTTCCTGTCAAAGCAACCATCTTCGCATTATTCAGCTGAATCTCATCCAGCTTATCCTCAAACTCCCGATCCTCGTCATGCCAGAAGATAATACGGCGGTGATAATATTCCGGCAACGGCAACGCAAACCTGCCGTTTAATTCCTGTATGACTTTTTCTATGTCCATGCTGCGTTACCTCCCTTCCATATTGTTCACATAAATTGTGCTTCGTGAAGCGCCTTCTTTTCTCAGCCAGCCACTTTCAACCATTTTTCCTAAAATTTCTCTAGTTCTGCGCTGTTTTATGCCAAGAAGTTTCATCGCCTGTGCTGTTGTAATACTGGTATTTTCCAACACATACTTATAAATTTGCTGCTCCTGTTCAGTTGCCGGCAGTTTATCGGCGGTTTCCCGGCGGTTTATCGGCGGTTTAACGGCACTATTGGGGTCAACAGTGCCGTCAATCTGCCCTCGATAGATATTGATGCGCAAATCGACTTCACCGCCAATGAACTCCGGTTCCCGCAGACCAGCGGCTTTTACCTTACCGATGATTCTCGGAATACCGCTTCCCCAATGCTCAATCAAATTCATATAAGAAAACGCATACGCAAGAGCTTCGTTGCGAATCTGGGAATATCCCTCTTTCATACGCTCCAAAGTTTGTCCCATCGGCAATTTCCCTGGAGAAGTGATTTCTAACCGGTTGTCATACACCGCAACCTGTATATTGCCATGATCCAGATAACTGCGATGCACCGCTGCGTTGATGATCAGCTCACGAATGGCGTCCGGTGGAATTTCATAAACATCCTGACGATAAATGCCCACAATGGTAGCACCCAGATGAATATTCCGCAGAACAAACTGAAATGCTTCCTCAATTTGTTCCCAGATCGGACCGGTATATTCCCGACGGTCAACAAAAACTTCTTTGGTCGTTCCCTTGAACACGCCACACTGCGTTGCAACATGAAGTCCTCCGCACCCTGTTAAAATAGCGTAGGCATTGGACGGATAATCTTTTCCATCACGTTCAATCAGAACTCCCCAGGAACGGAGTTGCTGTCTGCCAACATCTTTGATGGATGCTTTCTGTTCCTCATTATGAGCGTTCTTGATTGCCTGCTCTTTCATGGCTTTGCAAAGGGCATCAATATCTTCATCCGTGACATTCAGCCCGGTACACAGAGCCTGGTCGAAGTAGCGGTTGCTGCCCTCAAACATCAACTCTTTTATCATGTACTCATCGGCAGGGCGGGTTGTTCCAGCGACACGGACATACACGCCGCCCTCTTTGCCAAGAGCTTTGATATAATATGGTCGCTGTCTGC
>ENA-OOZT01001581-OOZT01001581.1-human-gut-metagenome-genome-assembly--contig:-NODE-1581-length-15020-cov-3.674374_pt1 | contig 15020 bp, 8 predicted proteins | sample MGYA00241192_ERZ501407 | MGnify/ENA primary metagenome ERZ501407 (study PRJEB25962, sample SAMEA2042911) | human gut metagenome | biome: human gut; feature: human-associated habitat; material: faeces...
GTCTTCACACGCACCAAGCACGGCGCCGACAAGCTGGCCAAGATCCTCAACCGCGCCGGCATCCAGTCGAGCGCCATTCACGGCAACAAGTCGCAGAACGCCCGCGTGAAGGCGATGAACGACTTCAAGGGCGGAGCCTGCCGCGTGCTGATCGCCACCGACATCGCCGCGCGGGGAATCGACATCAGCGAACTGCCGCTGGTAATCAACTACGACCTGCCGGAAGTGCCCGAGACCTATGTCCACCGCATCGGCCGCACGGGACGCGCCGGGCGCGACGGACAGGCCATCGCCTTTTGCTCGGAGGAGGAACGCCCGCTGCTGAAAGACATCCTCAAACTGACCGGGCTGGAACTCGACCCGGATTCCGGGGAACTGGCTCCCGCACAAAACAGCCGGAAAAAGCCCGCCGGGAAAAAACCGGATACAGCACAAACCGGAGGGCAGAAGCAAGCGGAGGAAAAGCGAGCCGCACAAAAACAACCCGCACAAAGTCAGGCCGGACAGAGGCCGGGCAGGCGCAAACCGCAGGGACAGGCTCCCGGCGACCCGAAACCGCAGGGGCAACGAACCGGCGGCAAGCAGACCCCGGACGGGCAACAGCCGCAGGACAAGGACGCCGCGGCACGGCCGGCACGACGCCGTAACCGCAACCGGGGCGGGCAAAAGCCGGACGGGCAAAACGCAGCGGCCGCAAACACGGGACGGGGACAGGATGGGCGCAAACCCGGAAATCCGAAACCCGCCCGGGACAAACGGGAAACGGGAAGCCCCGAGGCTCCCCGAAAAGCCCAGACGCCGGAGAAAAAAAAGTCCGGCATGGGCAACTGGCTGTCCGGCATCCTCAGGCCGGGCCGCAAGTAACCACCGGGCAACGTGCCCGCCATGCCACACCACATGGAAAAGCCGGAGCAATGCTCCGGCTTTTCACATTTTCGCACCGCGCGGCTCACCGTCCTCTCCCTATCTCGACCGCTTTACGACCACAGGCGGATGCAAGGGAACGAAATTCCGGGGCTTCCGCATCGGCGTACGCAGCATGATCGGCGCATTCCCGGTACGGTTCACGGCATCCCAGGCGACAAACGTTTCGTAATCATAGGCCCATGCGTCTCCATAAGCCAACTTGTTGATCCGGTAATAAATCGCCTCGCGACTCGGAGCGTTGAACCCGCCCGTATTATAGCGCATAATGCTATTGTAGGTCGGACGCCAAACCCCGCTCCAATAGGTATCAGCCCCTTCGTAAGCCCCCAATACCTCGGCGGCATAGCGCGGATCGGTGATAAACCGGCTCCATTTGACTTGCGAGACATCCCCCGTGAAGTCGATATTTCTCCACCATCCATAGGGTTCCAGTTGCTTTGCAGACTGCACCTTGTTCCAGGGAATCTGCCCGTACTCCTCGTAGGCGTACTCATCCGCCAATTTCGGGAATCCGTGTCCTCCCGCCTCGTGGTGCAGCAACTGTCCGAACATCCCGTCATCGGTACCCAAGGGAAAATAAGCGATGGACAACCCCTGTCCGTAATCGCCCGAAGAGGGGTAATACATATAACATGTCCCGGCATAATACGTGCGGTTCATCATCACGATAATCAGCGCATTATCAATATTGTCATAGGTTATTCCCGGAACTTTCATAGCGTATTGCCTACATTTGTCATCGTTGCCGCCGACATGGGTTCCGTCGCCGAAAAATCCGTCCAACGCAGTCTGCGCACCGGAACCGTATGCTTCGTTTTTCGAAACGACATTCACCGCATAGACATTGAAAAGGTCGCGGAACGACTTGTAAGGCTCTTCGGAGAAGAAATGTTCCATCGCCTTGCGCATAGTCCCGTCGTAGGTGCCGTCGGCGACCAGGCGGTCGCTGAACGCATCGCCCAACAGTACGATATTGATGCCGTTCCCCCGGGTCGCCGTCTGGAGCGCCGTCACTTCGCCGTCTTTCGAATAATCCGACGATTCGTACACACCCGACCCGCCCGTATGATCGGCTAAGAATGCGGATAACCCGGTCAGGCCGCTTAGGCTGAAATCATGGAAAACGATTTTTCCGCCCGAATCTACAACCGTATATGCCGGATAGGAATGGTAAGGATAATAGGGGCCGAAGCCGCTATCCTGATGATATTGTTCATTTTCCTGCCCGATGATCGAGTTCGTTTCCGTCCATAAAATATTCCGCCATGGAATCTTGTTATCCGCCACATATTTTTTCATAGACGCAAGGTCTGCCGAAGCTCCCGGGTGTCCGCTCGAATAGCCTATTACATCGACGCCTTTCCCTTTATACTTGTCGTATATGTCCTCGATAAAGGATTTCATATCGGTGAAATCCCCAAAATAGGGTGAAAACTGGAACAGGATCGTATATTTATTTTTGGCGTATTCCTCTTTCGAATCAATCGTGTTGCCGTCGATATCCGTTACCGAGAAGTTTACCGCATCGATAGTGATACCGTCCATGTTAAAGTTGTTATTCTCCGTAATCAGCGCCCACTCGACATCCCAAAGTCTGTGGTTGAGGATCGAAGCCGGAATATTTCCGCTCAAATTGTTATTGAATGCAATAAAATGCCGAAGTTCGGGGAGATTGCCCAAACCTTCGGGTATAGAGCCCGTCAACTTGTTTTCTTGTAAGAATATATTTACCAATCGGCTGCAATTGCATATTTCGTCCGGGATAGGCCCTGTTAAATTATTATTATTCAACTCCAATCTTTTCAGTTGTGTTAGCAGTCCTAATTTCGGAGAGATGGATCCGCTTAGACCATAATTCGAATATATACGCAAATACTCTAAATTCGTACAATTAAATAATTCTTCGGGAATCGAACCTGACAACTTCGGACTGACTATATCAAGATTTCGTAGCAATACAAGGTTTCCGATTTCTTTCGGAATTACACCTGCCACGTCGTTTCCATATAATTGCAAATCGGTTAAACTGGATAAATTCCCAATTTCTACGGGTATGTTTTCTCCCGGCAAAGTAACAAACAGACACCGAATACTTGGCAACCCGAATATGGCAGAAATATCGGAAAAACCATTATTATAAAGTGACAGATTTGTTAAATTGGACAGGTTGCCGAATCCGGCGGGGATTACACCCGACAAAGGGTTATCAGAAAAATTAATTTGTATCAGACTGCCTAATTCACAAAATTCAGCCGGTATAGATCCGGTCAAATTATTATTCTCTAACACTAATGTTAAAACCCGCCCCTGTTCGTCGACTGTCACGCCGTACCACTCGCTTACCGGCCTGTCCGAGCACCAATTGGCCTTATTCGCCCAGTTATCGCCGCCGGTGGCATTGTACAGCGCAACCAATGCCGCGCGTTCCTTTTCGAGCACCTCTTTCAAGCCGCCCTGCGCGACCGTCACCGTCTGTGTCACACCGCCGCCGCTAATATGGATCGTACCGGTACGTTCCGTTTCCTGCGAACAGGCCGCAATGTCGAAATGCAGCGTTTTTTGCTCCAGCCCGCGGGTCGTGACCTGCGTTATCCAGCTTTTCGCATCGTCCGATACCGCAACCGTCAAATCGACATTGGTCAGGACATCGAAATCCAGTTTGCCTCCGTCCGTACCGAATTCGTATCGGGATTCCGCCAGCACGACGGCATTTTTCTGCACTTGCGTGACCGTAACCGTTTCCGAGAGGTTGTTGGCCTTGTCGGTAAAGACGATTTCAGCCGTACGGCCGTCATACTCGTCGTTGGCAGCGACGACGAAATAGTGCGTATGCGTCGACATGGCGCGTGCGGCCGGTTCGGTTATCCATTCCGCTTCGGGCATCTGCACCGTATAATCGACATTGCTGTTCAATTCGACTTTGATCGTTTCGCCGGCGGCAGGCACGGTATACGACTTTTGGGTCAGCACCAGTGCGGGATCGGCTCCCTGCTGGTAAATCTTCACCTGTTCGTCCCCGAGGCTGCTGCGCAGGAGGATACTCCCCTCGCGCACCGACAACTCCTCATTGGCTGCGACGCGGAATACGAGCCGCGAGGTTTTCAGGGCGCGGGTACCGACATACGAAACCCATTCGGCACACTCCTCACCGATTTTATAGTCGAAATCGATATTCGCCTTCAGTTCGACCACGATCTCGCCGGTGCCGGCCCCCACCTCGAACTTCGATGAGGTGACGGTCAGGGCGTCCTGCTGCTTCTGTGTTACGGACAGCGTCTTCGTGGTTGTGCCCGCTTTGAGGAAGATCGTCGCGTTCCGTTCATCGGGTGTATCATTGGGCAACGTCGTGACCGTGAGCGTAACGGCACCGGCAGCACCCGACTCGGGCGCAACGGAACACCAGTTGGATGCCCGCGTCGCATCGACGCTCGCACTCCACGCCTCATGCGCCGTAAACGTCAGCGACATATTGCCGCCCTGCTCGTCGAAAACGGGCGGGGTCACAGAAGCCGGTATCTCAATATTTTCCGCGGGTTTGGGAGCGGGGTTTTCAGCCCCGTCCTTACCGCAAGCCCATGCAAGGCCCGCCGCAGCGAGTAGAAGCAGGAAACGTTTCATTCTATCGGAATTTTAAGGGTTTCTACAATTTTCAACGGCCGACGCACGGACACATCAAACAAATATACAAAAACAGTTTGAAAACATTCTGTTTCAAGACGTAAAAATAGCAACTTTCCGCCTTCGGCAGGTAATATTGATTGGATTTCGCCGTTAAATGATTACTTTTGCAGGACATAAAGCGAAACATACCGAAAAAATATGACATCCTTCAAACGCTGGAACAACATCGTCGGCTGGGCGGTCTTTGCCATCGCCGCACTGGTATACCTGATGACGATGGAACCGGTTTCGAGCCTCTGGGACTGCTCGGAATTCATTGCAACCTCCTATAAACTCGAAGTCGGGCACCCTCCCGGAGCCCCGCTGTTCATGATGCTGGCGCGCCTGGCGACGCTCTTCGCCGCCGGCAACCCGGACTTTGTGGGCATGGCGGTGAACGGCATGAACTCCATCGCCAGCGCATTCTGCATCCTGTTCCTGTTCTGGACGATCACACACCTGGCGCGGCGCCTCGTGACCCGCGACGGCAGCCAGCTCACCCGAGCCAACGTGTGGGCCATCCTGGGTGCAGGCATCGTGGGTGCCCTGGCCTACACCTTCACCGATACGTTCTGGTTCTCGGCCATCGAGGGTGAGGTCTACGCCCTCTCGTCGATGTTCACGGCGCTGGTCGTATGGCTGATGCTCAAATGGGAGGAGGAGGCCGACCAGCCCCACTCGTCGCGCTGGATCGTACTGATCGCCTACATGATGGGACTGTCGATCGGCGTGCACATCCTCAACCTGCTGACCATCCCGGCGCTGGTGTTCATCTACTATTTCCGCACGACGGAGAAGGTGACCTTCAAGGGCATCGTCTACGCCACGCTGATCGCGGGCGCCATCCTGATCTTCGTCAACAACATCATCATCCCCTACACGGTCTACGTCGGGGCGATGCTCGACCTTTTCTTCGTCAACACGCTGGGGCTGCCCGTCAACTCGGGCATGGTGCTCTTCGCACTGGCGCTGATCGGCGGCATGGGCTGGGCTTCGTGGTACACACACCGCAAAGGCAAGGTCGTGTGGAACATCATCCTGCTCTCGACGACCATGATCCTCATCGGGTTCTCGTCCTACGCTTCGGTGACGATCCGTGCCGCCGCCAACCCGCCGATGAACAGCAACAACCCCAACAACCCCCACGCACTGATGTCGGTGCTCAACCGCGACCAGTACGGCGACCGGCCGCTGCTGTTCGGCGCTTACTACTCGGCCCCGCCCGAAGGGTACAAGGAAAAGCATTTCTACTACCTCGACGAGGACGGCAAGTACAAGCCCGCATCGGTCATCACGGGATATACCCACGCCCCGGAATTCATCCACTTCTTCCCCCGCATGTGGGATGCGCGCAAAGGAGAGAAGGAGTACAAGCAATGGGCCGCCTACCGCACCAAAACCGAGATCATGCGCGACGAAAAGGGCGAAATCGTCCGCGACTCGCAGGGACGCCCCATGCAGGGCGAAGTGCTCGACTTCGGCACCAAGAAGGTATACGACGACGGGTACGAACCGCGCACGATCGTCGAGCCGACGTTCCTCGAGAACCTCAACTATTTCTTCAACTACCAGCTCTCGTACATGTACTGGCGCTATTTCCTGTGGAATTTCGTAGGGCGCCAGAGCGACATACAGCCGACCCGCGTGACGATCACCGACGGCAACTGGCTGTCGGGCATCAAGTGGATCGACGAGAAATACCTCGGGCCGCAGGACGACCTGCCGCGCGAAATCGCCGACAACAAAGGCCGCAACACCTACTATTTCCTGCCGTTCCTGCTGGGGCTGATCGGACTGATCTACCAGCTCAACCGCGACCAGCGGAATTTCTCGATCGTCATGTGGCTCTTCATCATGACGGGTATCGCGCTGGTTTTCTATTTCAACACTTCGCCGGGCGAACCGCGTGAACGCGACTACGTCTACGCAGGGTCGTTCTACGCATTCTGCATATGGATCGGGTTCGGCGTACTGGCCATCCGCGACCTGGTCGCATGGCTCACCAGGCGCAACAACGTCACGGCCGCCGTGGCGGCGACGGTGGTCTGCATGGGCGTGCCGACGATCCTCGCGGCGCAGAACTGGGACGACCACGACCGTTCGCACCGTTACATGGCGCGCGATATCGGCTGGAACTACCTGATGTCGACGCTGCCCAACTCGATCATCCTCAACTACGGCGACAACGATACGTTCCCGCTCTGGAACAACCAGGAGATCTACGGCGTACGCCCCGACGTGCGTATCATGAACACCTCCTACCTGGGCGGCGAATGGTACATCGACGAGATGAAAACCAAGGCCAACGACGCCCCGGGCGTACCTTTCTCACTGCCCAAGAGCAAGTACACCTTCACCAACGACTGGGTGCCGGTGGACAACCGCTTCGACCGCGCGGTGGACATCAAGGACGTGATCGAATTCGTGCGCAGCGAAGACCCGCGCAGCAAGATCAAGCTCTCGGACGGGACGATGACCGACTACATCCCGACCAAACGCATCGCACTGCCGGTGAACAAGGAGAACGCCATCGCCTCGGGCATCGTCGCCGAGAAAGACCGCGCCCAGATGGTCGACACGGTCTACATCAACCTGCGGAAGAACTCGATCGACAAGACGCAGCTCATGATCCTCGACATGCTGGCCAACTTCGACTGGAAACGCCCGCTCTACATGACGCAGGTCTACATATTGCAGGATTTCGGACTGATGGATTACCTCCAGTTCGACGGCTACGCCTACCGTTTCGTGCCGATCCTCACTCCCGTGCAAAACCCCTGGGAAATCGGGCGCATCGACGCGGATTATGCGGCGCCGCTGCTCAGGGAGACATTCCGCTACGGGAATCTCGCCGACCCGAGGGTATATGCCGATTATTTCATCCAATACAACCTGAGCGCCTCGCACGCCCGCGATGCCTTTGCCCGCGTGGCAAAGGAGCTGCTGCGGCAGGATCGCGCGCAGGAAGCCGTCGAGCTGCTCGACATGGGGCTTGCGAAGCTGCCCCCGTCGCAGATACGCTTCACGGATTCCAACACCTATCCGTTCCTCGAAGCGTACTACGCCGCTTCGGCGATGGGCGTGGAGGATGCGGCCGACAAGGGCGACGCCCTGCTGCGCGAATACGCCAGGACGCTGATCGAGTACATCGAATATTACCTGCGTTTCGACGGCGTGCAGGGTGACATGGTGTCGCCGATCATCGACGAGAAACTCGACCAGCTGGGCGACGTCTACTACCTTGCCGTATATGCCGGGCGCAAGGAAGTCATCGGCGAGATCAACGCCTATTACCGTTCGCTCGGAGTCGAAGAGGAGAACCTCGTGGATGTGGGCGACAAGCCCCACCAGGTCGATACGACCCTTATCCCGCGCAAAGACACAGCGCAATAGTCCCCACCGGGGACAAAAGACGAAAGCCCCTCCTTTGCGGAGGGGCTTTTCACATATTACGGGTCGGGACTTCCGGCCGGGAACAGCCGCTCCCATCCCCGTTCCCGGGCACCCGCCGTAAAAAGACAGGGAACCCCCGCCTCGGTGGGTTCCCTGCGGTCAAAACGGTATCGGCAGCAACGGGTACACATTTTCAGTGACGCCTCATCCCGCACAGTGAGTTGCCAAGCCGTTTTGGCCCGTTTCCTGTATGATGGCAAAGATAGGCAAATTTCCCGACAATGATGTATAAATCATTACCAAATATTGGGGAGGTTTGTTTCTTTGTTAACATGAAACAACCTTGGCGGGACATAACATTACTGAAGGAGATCGCAGACCGGCTCAGGGAACTGCGTACGGCAAAGGGTGTTTCCCAGGAGACCGTCTACGAGGACACGGGCATCCATATCGGCAAGATCGAGACCGAGAAATACAACATCACGGTAAGCACCCTCGCCCGGCTCTGTCGCTACTACGGCATATCGCTCGGCGCATTTTTCGACCTGATAGAGCGGGAATGAGCAACGCCCCTCCGGAGAGGGGCGTTGTTTTGTCATTTGGTTTCAGGTTCTCCGTCAGGCTGTTCCCGCTGCTGTTTGTCGTCGTCCTTTTTCCTGTTATACAGGAATCGTTTGATCTTGTGCGTCGGAGTCTTTGCAAAATCATCCTTTTCCTCGACCACCTCCGAAATCCGCGAGAAGCGGTTGACCTTGGCGTTCACGAAATCCATAATCTCCTTCTTGAGCTGCTCGGTCTTTGCCTCCCAGGCCTCCTTCTGGGTTTCCCACTCCTCACGCCAGTTGTCGACCATAGCCTCGATCTCGTCGCGGTTGAAATGCACCAGTGCCACGAGGCGCCCCTCCTGTTCGGTGACGATCGAATCGGCGATATATACGTGCGAATTGAGTACGGTTTCGATATCCTCAGGATAGATGTTCTCACCGCCGGGGCCTACGATCATGTTCTTCAGGCGGCCCTTGATATAAAGCCAGCCGTCCTTGTCGAATTCGCCCAGGTCGCCCGTGCGGAACCAGCCGTCGTCGGTAAAGACCTCCTTCGTCGCCTCGGGGTTCTTGAAATACCCGAGCATGACGCTGGGCGTCAGCGCCACGACCTCGCCCTGCCGGGTGTCGGGGTTGATATTCTCCAGGCGCAACTGTACGCCCGGCGCCTGGGGCCCGGTCGAACCGAGGCGCACCTGCGAAGGTGCGGCGCCCGCCAGCAGCGGCGCGGTCTCGGTAAGCCCGTAGCCGATGGCATAAGGGACTTTCGCCTCCAGCAGGAACTTTTCGGCACCGCCGTCGAGTTTGGCGCCCCCGATGCCGAGGAACCGCAGACGCCCGCCGAAGAGCTTGAGCAGTTTCTTGCCCGCGACGCGGTGGAGGTAGCGGCGCAAGAATCCCACCTTATAGAGCGTACGCCAGAAACCATTGGAATTGAATTTGGCCAGCACCTGGTGGCGGTAGATCTTCTCGATGATGAGCGGCACGATCAGCATGACCGAGGGACGCACGGCACGCAGCGCCGGCATCAGCGCCGAGGCCGTGGGCGGACGGTCGAGGTAAACCACCCTGGCGCCCATCGAGAAGGGATAGATCATGCCTATGGAACATTCGTAGGTGTGCGAAAGCGGCAGCACCGAGAGGAATACGTCGTCGGGCAGTACGGGAAAGATGCTCGACGAGATCCCGACCTGGGCGCAGAGTGCCGCGTGGGTCAGCATCACCCCCTTGGGTTTCGAGGTCGTACCCGACGTATAGATGATCACGGCCAGGTCATCGGGCTTCGGTACGGCCATGGAGCCCTCCCCCTTGACACGCTGAGCGATGACGCCCAGGTTCTTGGTGCGCACCACGACGTTCAGCCGTTCGATGGTCTGTTTCGAGAGTTTGGTAAAGAGCCGGTCGGAAACGAGCAGGGCCTTGGCTTCGGAATGCGCGATGATCATGTCGAGCTCCTCGCCCGAAAAATCGGGCAGGATCGGCACGGCGACCATGCCGGCCGAAGTGACGGCGAAATAGCATACACCCCAGTTGGGCATGTTGCTGCTGAGCAAGGCGACCTTGTCCCCGGCATGGAGCCCCGCACAGGTAAGTATCTCCTGCACTTTTTCGATACGCCGGCCCACCTCGGCATAAGTCACGTCGTCGCCTTCGAACATCGAAAATGCGACTTTCGACGCGAACTTCTCCACGCTGTTGCGGGCCAGTTCGTAAAGTGTATTGATGGTCATAATACGTTTCGTTTTAACTACGTTTCAATAACGCGAAAGTTTGGGGCGAAATTACTAATTTCCGGTTAAAAATCACTATTTTTGAACCAAAATAATAAAATGCTCGACCATCAGTACATCAAAAAACTTGCCGCCGATGCGGGGTTCGATCTATGCGGCCTGGCCCCGTGCCGGCACCTGGTCGAGAACGAGTCGATGCTGCGGGCATGGCTCGGCAAGGGCTACCAGTCGTCGCTGGCCTACATGGAGCGCAATGTCGAGAAGCGTGCCGACCCGCGCAAACTGGTAGAGGGCGCACGTACGGCCGTGGTCTGCGCCGTGAGTTACAAAAACCGCGCAGGCGAGGGCTACCCTCCCGGACACCGCACGAAAGTAGCGTCCTATGCCTGTGCGGCCGACTACCACACGACGATCAAGGGAATGCTCGGCCGGATGCTCGATGCACTCCGCGCCTCCCGCCCCGATCGGGGCGGGCGTTCGTCGACACGGCGCCGCTGCTCGAAAAACAGCTGGCCGTCGAGGCCGGGCTGGGCTGGATAGGCCGCCAGTCGCTACTGGTGACACCCCGTTTCGGCACCTATGTCCTGCTGGGCGAATTGTTGCTCACGGACGATGCCGACGTCTACGACCCGCCGTTCGAAGGGTCGCGCTGCGGACGCTGCCACAATTGCATCGAAAGCTGCCCGACGGGCGCCATCGTCGCCCCGAAGGTGATCGACACGGGACGCTGTATCTCCTGCCACACGATCGAGAAAGAGCCCACCGAAGGAATCGGCCTCGACGGCTGGATCTTCGGCTGCGACCGCTGCCAGAGTTGTTGCCCCCACAACCAGAAGGCCCCGATGCACACCAACCCGGCCTTCGACCCCGTGTTCGACCCGCTGGCGATGGACGCCGAGGCGTGGCTGGCGATGGACGAAGCGGAATTCGAAGCCCGTATGGGCACGACACCGCTGACCCGCAGCGGACTGGCACGCATCCGAAGCAACATCGCCGGCACCCCCGGCCCCGAATAACCCGTCCCCGCATACGCAGGACAGACGCCCCGCGCTTCCGCCGCGACAACAACCCGGGCATTCGGCACGACTTCCACATCCACCTTAGGGCAAACCCACGCCCCGGCCGGAAATGCAAAACCCGGCCCGGAACAAACGCCGGACACCGCGGTTTCCTGCCCGCCCGCAATAAAAAGCCGATTCCGCGGGGGGGGGCATATTCCGCACAAAAAAAGCGGGTTCTCACGAACCCGCTTCATATCGGCACTTACCCCGTTTACTTGGAAAGTTCGGCCAGGGCAGCCTTGGCATTCTCGGCAGCCGGGCCGTCGGTCACCTGCTTGAAGGCGGCGATTGCCTGCGGCTTCATCTCCTTGGCATTGTAAGCGGCGCCCAGCAGGTAGTACATCAGGCTCTTGTCGGCCGGATCGGTCTGTGCATCGGCAGCAGCCTGTCCCAGTTCGATAACCTTGGCATAGTCCTTCTTGTTGGCATAAGCCTGCAGACGGACATTCTGCGCCAGTGCGCTCTGGGGATTCTTGGCCAGCAGGTCGTCGGCCATCTTGATGATCCCGTCGAAATCGTTGGCAGCCTGCATCTTGGCAACCATATTATTGGTATAGAGCGCCATATCCTCCTTGGCCTTGGCAGCATCTTCGGCATATTTGGGGTGCGTCTTGGCAGCAACGGCCTCGTAGATTTCCATACCCTTTTCGTACTGCGACATATCGCCGCTGCTCATGGCCATTTCGCAATAGCTCATCGCCAGGTTGAGCGCCATGCCCGTGTTGTCGGGGTCGGCGGCATAGCCCTTGGCGAAGATTTCCGACGCGGTGGCATAGTCTTTATTGTTGAAAGCGTCGCCGCCCTGTATCTGGTAAATCTTGGCAACCCAGCCGTTCGACTTGGCCATCTGGTTCATGTCGCCGTAAAGTTCGGCCAGCTCGGCCGATTTCTCGAAGTTCTTCAGCGCCTCGTCGTAATTCTTGGTCTTCAACGCACCGCCGCCCAGCATGAAATAGCATTTGGGCAGCGTCGATTTTGCCGTAGCCACCATCGAAGCGGCACTCTCGTTGTCCATGCCCTGGTCGATGACCTGTTCGAACTTGGTAGCTGCCTCGGTGAAATTCTTTGCTCCGAAAGCGGCCGCCGCCTCATTGTAAATTGCCGTAACATCCTGCGCCGAGAGCGATACGGCCCCGAACAGCGCAATTACCGATACTAATAATTTTTTCATTCTCCTATTCGTTTTTTAAGTTTTTCAGTTCATACATCCCGGTTTGCGGGTACGTTGGATGCAAAAGTATATTTTTTTTCCTTTTTTTCAAAATCTAAATGCGGCCTAATCGCGTAACCCGGCGAAAAAAGAGGTCATCAATGCCTCGCATTCCCCGCCGAGGATGCCGCGCACGACCGTCGTTTTCGGATGGAAGACCGCCTCGGAATAACGTCTGTAACCCTTCTTGGGATCGTCGGCACCCCACACCACACGCCCTACCTGTGCCCAGCCGATGGCTCCGGCGCACATGATGCACGGCTCGACGGTGACATATAACGTACACCCTTGCAGGTATTTGCCGCCGAGGGTCGACGCCGCGGCCGTGAGGGCCTGCATCTCGGCATGGGCCGTAGGATCGGAGAGCGTTTCGACAAGGTTGTGGCCACGGCCCACCACCGCACCGTCGGCTACAACTACCGCACCGATCGGCACCTCTTGTTCATTTAACGCTTTGCGGGCCTCGTTTAGTGCGAGGCGCATGAATTTTTCGTCGGTTTTCCGCTGTTCTTCCATTTCGGGTATTTTCCGCAAAAATAGACAAACTTTTACAAACGGCCTCGTCCGGCGGCGGATTATCCCGCGCAGGAGCCGCCGCGGCACGCCCCGCGCCAAATAAAAATCCCGGCCCGCGTTCCGTATTTCGCTTCTTTTATTTAACTTTGCGGGTTGCAAGGACAAAACAAACAAAAAATACAAACCCCTATGTACAGAACCCATACGTGCGGCTGCCTGAGAGCCGAAAACGTAAACCAGACCGTCACCCTCGCCGGATGGGTGCAGAAAGTGAGGAACCTCGGCGCCATGACCTTCATCGACCTGCGCGACCGCTACGGCATCACTCAGGTCGTCATCGAGGAGCACTCGCCCGCCGAAGCCCGCCAAACGGCATGTTGCGTGGGCCGCGAATGGGTCATCCAGGTGGTCGGTAAAGTCATCGAACGGCAATCGAAAAATCCCAGGATGGCGACGGGCGACATCGAGGTCGCCGCCCAGAAGGTGACCATACTCCACGAGGCCGAAGTTCCCCCGTTCACGATCGAAGAGGTTTCGGACGGCGGCGACGACCTGCGCATGAAATACCGCTACCTCGACCTGCGCCGCCCGCCGTTGCAGCGCAACATGATCCTGCGGCACAAGATGGCGCAGGAAATCCGCCGCTTCCTCGACGCGGAAGGCTTCCTCGAGATCGAAACCCCCTATCTGGTCAACTCGACGCCCGAAGGCGCCCGCGACTTCGTCGTCCCCAGCCGCATGAACCCCAACCAGTTCTACGCCCTGCCCCAGTCGCCGCAGACCCTCAAACAACTGCTGATGGTCGCCGGCTACGACAAGTATTTCCAGATCGTGCGCTGCTTCCGCGACGAAGACCTGCGCGCCGACCGTCAGCCCGAGTTCACACAGATCGACTGCGAAATGTCGTTCGTCGAGCAGGAAGACGTGCTGGAAATTTTCGAGCGCTGGGCCAAGCATATGTTCAGGGAGGTAATGGGCATCGAACTGGCTGAGCCGCTGCGCCGTATGCCGTGGATCGAGGCGATGGAGAAATACGGTTCGGACAAACCCGACCTGCGCTTCGGCATGGAGTTCGCCGACCTCACCGACCTTGCGAAAGGCCACGGCTTCCAGGTCTTCGACGACGCAGAATACGTCACGGGATTCGCCGCCACGGGCTGCGCCGCCTACACGCGCAAGCAGATCGACGCCCTCACGGAGTTCGTCAAGCGCCAGCAGATCGGCGCCAAGGGGCTGATCTGGATCCGCGTCGAACAGGAGGGCGTAAAATCGTCGGTCGACAAGTTCTACACGCCCGACGAGATCCGGGCGATGGCCGGCCGCTGCGGCGCCAAGGCCGGGGACATGGTCTTCATCCTCTGCGGCAAGAAGTTCAAAACGCTGACGCAGCTCTGCGCCCTGCGTCTGGAAGTGGCCCAGCAGTTGGGACTGCGCGACCCGAAGAAATTCGCGCCGCTCTGGATCGTGGACTTCCCGCTCTTCGAGTGGGACGACGAAACGCAGCGCTACTACGCCATGCACCACCCGTTCACCTCGCCCAAGCCGGAGGACGTACAGTATATCGACAGCGACCCCGGCCGCGTACGTGCCAACGCCTACGACTTTGTGTGCAACGGCACCGAAATCGGCGGAGGTTCGATCCGTATCCACGACTCGAAGCTGCAGGCCAAGATGTTCGAGGTACTGGGCTTCACGGCCGAACAGGCCCAGCTGCGCTTCGGGTTCCTGATGGACGCCTTCAAATACGGCGCACCACCCCACGGGGGCCTTGCGTTCGGCTTCGACCGCCTGTGCTCGCTCTTCGGCGGCTCGGACTCGATCCGCGATTACATCGCCTTCCCGAAGAACAATGCGGGCCGCGATGTGATGCTCGACGCCCCGGGCTGCATCGACCAGGCGCAGCTCGACGAGCTGTGCCTCTCGCTGGTAAAGCCGGAAGAGTAACGCCCGGCCGGGTTCCATGCGATACAGGGTGCCG
>ENA-OOZT01001583-OOZT01001583.1-human-gut-metagenome-genome-assembly--contig:-NODE-1583-length-14964-cov-4.199410_pt1 | contig 14964 bp, 8 predicted proteins | sample MGYA00241192_ERZ501407 | MGnify/ENA primary metagenome ERZ501407 (study PRJEB25962, sample SAMEA2042911) | human gut metagenome | biome: human gut; feature: human-associated habitat; material: faeces...
CCGAATACGACATCTACAAGGACATCCCCGCGCCCGCGCGCATCGACCGCACCTGGGACAACGGCACGGAGTCCTCCTGCCACCTGCTCGTGGACGAGGCCCTCGGCATGCTCACCTACCATGCGGACCCCTACTCCTCATACCAGCGCGGCACGAACGAGAACCGCAACGGACGCATCCGCCGCTACCTGCCCAAGAAAACCAGTTTCGACGGCCTGACGGACGAGGACCTGCAGGCCATCGTGGACGAGATCAACGACACCCCCATGAAGGTCCTGGACTGGGAAACGCCCAACGAGGTTTGGTATCGAGAGCTCGGCAAGGTACTCTCGAAGACAAGCCACCCAAAGACGAGCGTTGCACTTACAAATTGAATTCGGGCCTTGATGACACTGAAGATGTCACCTCCAACGGCTCTTTACGACCTCGATTGCATTCATTAGGTCATTTCTTCGTCCATTAGGTCGGAGGGTGCTGAAGCCATCCCTTGGAACGGCGGGGTTTCAAGGGCCGCTCCGACCAAGGACCGACCTAATAAACGTCAAACCGACCTAATGAATAACTCCGATACCGGATTATGAGCAACACAGCCGCAACGAAATGCGCCGCACAGGCTTAGCCCGAACATCGATTCGGGTTCAAGCCAGTGCGACGCAGATCAACTTCAGGTATAAGACCTGTATTCAATTATTGGGTTGTTATTAGCCTAGGGGCAATAGCCTCACGTCAGGCACGGCGCTTGCGCCAGATAACCAGACCGGCGCCAGCCGCGCCGAGCACAACTACGGCCGCAGCAACGGCAGCCACCGCACTACCCGTGGGGGCAGTGGTAGTAGCGTTCTTCTGCTGCTGGTCAGGCTTCTGGTTTTGCCCAGGCTTCTGCTGACCGGGCTTCTGCGGTTCAGGCTTTTCGCCGCTATCCTTCTTGGCGAGACCATCGTGTGCGGCAGTGAGTTTGTTGAGCGCAGCGGTCACCTGCGGTGCGGTTGCGGCCGGATCCTTGACTACCTGCTTTGCGGCAGCAAGTGCATCCGCATATGCCTTCCACGAATCAGCCGTGTAGTCGTTCTGGTTGAGCTTCTCACTCTCAACAGCGGCGATCTTGTCGGCAAGAGGCTTGCGCTCCTCATCGGTGGCAGGCGGAACCGGAGCCTCGGGCTTAGTTACCGTGACTTCGACGGACGCGGACTTGTTCTCGTCAACCGTGGAGGTGGCGGTGATGGTCGCCGTACCTTCGGCAACGGCGGTCACCTTGCCATCCTTGTCCACAGTAGCGACCTTCGCGTCGGAGGACTTCCAGGCCACGGTCTTGGCCGCATCACCGGTCACCTTCACCTCGGCCGACAACTGGGCAGTATCACCAGCGACCAGCGCCAGCTTGCCATCCTTGACACCATCACCGGAGACGGCAACGGAATCCACAGACGGAGTCGGGGTCGGGGTCACGGCTTCGCCCTTGCCGAGATTGATGTTGGCGTAGTCGGACTCATTTCCGGCGGCATCCTGCGCATAGAAGTGCACGTAAGTGTCGTGGTCAGCGGAGAGCTGCACCTTCACCTTGTCCTCGTCGGTGTAGGTGCCCCACATCGTGTTCTCGTTGGACTTCGGGTTGCTGGACGGGCCGGTGGAGTACAGCACACGGGTCACGCCGGAGCCTGCGGCACCGTCATCAGCGGTGAGAGAGACGACCACATCGTTGCCGTTCTTGCTCTCCTGCTTAGCGGTGACCACCGGCACGTTGGTGTCGACCTTGATGGTCTGGGAGACCTCGCGGCTGTTGTCGTTTTCATCGGTGGCACGGGCGGAAATGGTCACGGAACCCTGCGCGGTCACGCTGATCGGGCCCTTGCCACTGGTCCACTCGCCCTTGCCGATCTTGTACTCGATCGTCTTTATCGGCACGGTGGAGACGCCGCGCTGCGCGGTGATGGTGAACTTCGGGGCAGTGGTGTACCAGCCGGAGCCGGGGGCCGCGGAGTCGAAATCGATAGCAACAATCGGCTGGGCTTTCGGGTCGGAAGGCGCGACGACGAAGAACGTGCCTTCCGCCTTGATATTGCCGACACCCTCGATAGAGCCTTCCACGAAGCCGACCTGTTCGGCTTCAGCATACTCGGCGGCCGGGATACTGTCCCAAGTCACTTTGTGACCCGACTCGACCGAGCCGTCAGCGTAGGTCAGCGCCACGGTATCCTGCAATACCGGCTTGACACCGGGAGCGGTGATGGTGGAGACGTACTCCGCGTCGGTCACCTCGGTGTTGAGCTGGTCGTAGACACCAATAGTGGCCGTCGCCTGACCGGCCGCAACTTTGATGTTGTCATAGGTACCGGCAGCAGTAGTGCCCTTGACTTCGGCGGTAGTACCAGCTGTAGCATAAGCGTCGGCCGGAACGGTTTCCCAAGTCACTGGAACCTTAATGCTGGGACCATCTTGAGGTGTCGCCCACACTTCTGCAGGCAACTTCGAGGTCGGGTCCACGCCCGGCGTGGTGCGCACGGCAACTTGCTGCACGTCTAAGAAAGCACCTGGGTCGCCCGGATCCACTGGTAGTGCAGCGCTGGTACCAAACACCTGCCACTCAGTGACGGTAATACCCTTGTTGTCATTGGCCTTCTTGTTCACCACAAGCTTCATGGACTTGGTGGTGACCTGGTCGAAGGTGTAGGTATACGGACCATACACCGGGTTGGTGGCGTCGAGCTCGTCGTCGGCGGGGAATGTCTTGTCCACCTTCAGGTTCGGCACGGTCTCGTACTGGCCGGAATCAGCATTGAGATACTCAATCGAGACATCCTTGGGCAGCGGCACGCCACCATCACCGGTCTTGACGTTCGTCCAGTAGTAGCCCACAGACTTGGACGTGGTCACGGCGCGATTCCATGTGTAAGTGGCAGTTTCGCTGGCACTGGTGTTGCCCCAAGTGCCCCAACCGCCATAGCTGGCGTTGCCGTCCAAGCTATCGTCATTGATGGCAGCAGTGCTGTTCCAGCCAGTGACATAGCTGACCTGAACGTCTGGTGCATTGTCGTTGCCTTTTTCTGCATTGAGCGCAACATTCGTTTCAGCGTCGTCCGCCAGTGCACTCGGCGCGGCCGATACGGAGAAGACACCGCCAGCCAGCAGCGTGGCCGCAGCTACGAACAGTGCGGCGAATCGTTTCGCCACACCGCCCTTCACGGCCGAAGTAGTGCTTTCGATGGTCATAATATTCTTTCTGTTAGGCGTTATGGTTTGTATCACTCATCTCCCGCCGTGTCGTGCACTACGGGAGACGGTTTGGTCGCAGGAAAACGTCAGCTCATCTTGGCGCGAGCGGAGGCAAGCAGAACCACCTGACGATCACGACTGGAAAGCAGCCCCTCGTCTTGATAGGTCTTCGTGACCTCCTGCACCTTCTTGATGAAGGCGGCACGGTCCTTGAACGGCGCGCCCGCCCAGATGTCATCCATCAGCGTGCTCTCGCTACGGTCCTGTGCAGCCGGGCGCTTCGGGTTCAGCACATCGGTGAGCTTGCCTGCGAAGCCCACATACTCGTCCTTGCGCTGGAAGTACATGTGGTACGGGGTGTTGTCGCCGTTGTAGGCGGGCTCGAACTCGTCGCCGTCAATGATGAAGTAGTTCTTCGTGCCTTCCTTCTTCTGTACGCCCAGTTTGATGGTGCCATCCAAGCCGTTGCGCTCGTAGAAGCCGCGTTGGATGAACTTGGTGGATGGGTTGAGCGCGTTGAGCACCGTGGGACCGTAGAACAGCGTCTGGATGTCCTTGCGGTCATCAGTCGACTCGGTGCGCAGCTGCAGCGGGATGGTGACGACGATCTTGTCCCCGACCTTCCAGCTGCCGGCCACGGTGGCGTATTCGCCAGCGGTGACGCCATCTATAGCCTTGCCGTTCACCTCGATCTTCGCACCTTTGCTCCACGCGGGGATGCGGATGCGGAAGGTGACGGCGCTCTTCGGCGCGGCCGTAATGGAAATCGTCGAGGTCTCCTCCTCCGGATAGTTGGTTTCCTGTGCGAGCTTCAGGCCGGTGTCGGTCCAGTCGAGTGTGGAAGCTGTGAACAGATTGACGTACAGTTCCTTGTTGTCCGTCGAGTGGAAGTAGATGGAATCCTGGTACTTCGAGTGGCTTTCCAAAGCGGTGCCGCCACAGCAAGTGCCGATGTTGCCATCACCATATTCCTTCTGCGTAGCCGGATTCACTGGGTACATGTAGCAGTTGCCCGGCGTGAGGGCCGTGCCGGAATCGAGGTCACGGGACTTACCTCCGAGAATATGGTTGAGAATCGTGCGCTCATAATAGTCCATGTAGGCAGGTTTTTGTTCGATAAAGAACAGATAGCGAGCCACCTTGAGCATGTTGTATGCCGCGCAGGATTCCGCGTTGCGCTTGCCGATATCGCCGGCCACAGTATGTGCCGGCCCCCACATCTCGCCTTCGCCAGTACCACCGTGAGCATACATACGGCCGGGCACAATCATGCCCCAGTACCCCTCAACGGCCTTGAGATAACGCGCACGAGCATCAGCATCGATATCCGCGTCGCCCATGGCCGCGTCTTTGGCGTAACCGACGAACTGTGGAATGTGCTGGTTGGCGTGCAAGTTGTTGAGGATATCGACACCAGCACCACAGTTGTCAATGAGCTTGTCAGTGTCGAAAAATGCGGAGGCCTTAAGAAATTCGCTACGGTCCTTGTCCTTGGAGACGTTGTACAAATCCACCAGCGAATCATTCATGCCGCCGTATTCACCACCGATGTAGATGTCCCACATCTTCTGCAGCTGGGTTTTGGTGCATTTGCTCAGACGCGCATAGGTCCAATGTCCGATGCCTTCAGCCAGGTCGAGCGCGTCGGCATTACCGGCAAACTCGTAAGCGGCAATCAGACCGGCAAGAATCTTGTGCTCCGTGTACCACGGTGCCCAAATCTCGCCATAGGGAGCATATTCCTCCAATGCCTTGAACTGCCACTCGCCATAGGCGGCAAGGAAGCCGGGGTGGCTGTAGCGGGCTTTGCCGTTATACTTCATCTCGCGCAGGGAATCTCGGCATTCCTTCAGGCCGGAGACGAACTCGTTGATCTTGTTGAGAATCGCTTCCTCCCCCGTTTCGGCATACGCTTGGGAGAGCATGTGCAATGCATGTCCGGCAAAGTGGCCGCGCAACAGACCATCAGCACCGTTCTTGTTCTGGCCACGCGTGTATTCGGCATCGCCCCATTGCTGTTCAACAGCCTTGTCTAGCGAGCCGCTGGGGAAGTTCTCCCAGCCACCGGAAGGCTGCGTCGTGTTGTCCTTAGGCAGCAGGTTCGCCTGCGCACGGAAGCAAACCAGCCAGCGGTCTACCGGATAGTTGCGTGCATAGTCGAGCATCCCTTCCTTGGCACGATCGAACACGCTGTTCGAGGTGATGGCGACGTTCCGCAGAGGGAACGGAGCTACCTTCCAGCCCGGCAGAGCGGGCGCGTCGGTAATGGTCTTCGCGCTTTTCGTGGTGCGCTGCGCTGCGGGAACGGCCACGCCGCCCGCGCCGTTCGCGCCCGTTGCACCTGCCGTGCCAGCGACGGATGGCGCTGCCTGCACCGTTGTCACTCCTGTACCCAATGCACTCGCCACGGCGATGGTGCCGCCGATGGCGGCCGCGCCTGCGAGCACAGCACGGCGAGAGATGCCGTTTGTTGCTTCCGTTGAACTCATCTTGCTCCTTCGTTGGACTGCCGCGCGTTCATTGCGAGGCATGACGGACGAAGACACTCTGCCGCATTCGCAACCATTCAATGCACTTAATCCATTCAATGGCCCGACGACGCAGGTAAGATGCGTCAGTGGATGGCACACGCATACTCGGAATCGTCTGGTACTGCCCGTTTTACCATCACATCATTGTGGTGCGTCCCCGTCGTCATGTATGTATGGGAGAGATGACGGTAAAGCAAACAGTTACCATATGCGATTATTCGAGTTTTTGCGCGCCCTCCATGCCGCTTGTCTTCGTTGTGCGCGTTCACAATAACTCAAACAGACGATTCTCACCATGCGTCAAAGAAAGCGACTCACTCATTTTTTCTCTGGTTTTCGTAGCGCACAATACCAATGAAAATCAGTCTTTATCAGCATTTCCAGCCATGCTATTTTCGTATTTTTCCTTTTGTTTTCCTCTTGCGAAAACCAACGAACCCAAACACATATGCTCACCAATAACACAGTAAATGCATTCAAATTAACATGTTCCCGAGCAACTCTCACAAGCAGCTCAAACGCAACACCGCACTTCAACTTGAACAACACACCATTCCTCGCTATACTGATAAATTGGTGCGTTAATGAGGTATACCCTTCCCCTGTCACAACACAAAAATTGGAAGGACATACTATCATGCCTAATCTTCGCCCCACCGAGCTCATTATCATTCTAATTATCATCGTGCTGCTGTTTGGCGCGAAGAAGCTCCCTGAGCTAGCCAAAAGCATTGGCCAATCGATGAAGATTTTCCGTGCCGAGACCAAGACCGATGACCCGGCAACACAACAAACCGTCAATACAGTCAGCGACGCCCCTGCCCCAGCTCCGGCGGCAGCACCGGCTCCCGCTCCCGCCGTACCCCAAGCCGTCACGATGAACGCCACCGCCGCCCCGACTACAGCAACCGGAGCCGAACAGCGATGAGCACGGTTCCCGGAAACCCCGCGCTTCCGGCACCCCTTGCACCGGCGATGCATCCCGGCGATCGGGATACACATCTTGACCTCGACGATCTCATCGATCACTCACACGAGGCCACGCAGCAGGCCAGCGCGGGTGCGCAACACCCTACACGCCGGTGGAAGCGGGGTGTAGGGCGCAAGTCCAAAACGCGCAAGCCCCGCAACCCCGATGCGGTGATGCCTCTGGCCGATCATCTTGTCGAATTTCGCAAACGCTTTGTTCGGGCCATTGCCGGCATCATCATCATGTCGATAGTGGGATGGATGTTCAGCGATCAGGTGTTTCGTATCCTGCAACAACCGTTCCTGACGGCGGCCGGGCAGCAACAGGGACTGATGAGCATCACATTCAATGGCGTGGTCTCCGCATTCAACGTAAAGCTGGAGATTGCGTTCTTCCTTGGTCTGACGGCCTCCTGCCCGTGGTGGTCATACCAAGTGTGGGCATTCATTAATCCAGGGTTGAAGCGCAAAGAGCGCTGGACCGCGGTTACATTCATCGGAGCCTCAGTGCCGCTGTTCCTCACCGGAGCCGGACTGGCATGGTATCTGCTGCCCCAAGCGGTGGCGATCCTTACCGGCTTTGCCCCCGCAAACACCGCCACATTGCTCAGCGCCGACGTCTATTTTGATTTCATTCTGCGCATGACAGTCGCTTTCGGCCTCTCATTCCTGCTACCCGTAGTCATGGTGGCATTGACGATGATGAATGCGGTCGAAACACGAACATGGTTGAAGCAGTGGCGTCTCGCAACGGTCATAGCGTTTATCTTCGCGGCCGTGGCCACGCCAACCGGCGACCCAGGCACATTATGTGCACTCGCCTTGCCCATCATCGCAATCTATTTCGCAGCCATAGCCGTATGCGCAGTATACGAGCACATCCAGCTATGGAAAGTCATGCGCGCGGCGGGCGAAGAACCCAAACTTCTCAAACTTTTACATAAAATGCGCGCCGCGTTACCATTTCGCGCGGCGCGCAAAGCCAAGCGCACCGGCAAACAGGAAGCCCCTGCAACAATAACTGCAGAAGGAGAATAATATGTTGTTCGGCATTTCGGGCACGGAACTCATGGTGATTCTTGTCATCACTTTAGTGCTGGTAGGCCCCGACAAGCTGCCCGACTACGCACGCAAGGCCGGACGATTTATCCATAGCATGCGCGTACGCGGCCAAGCGTTGAGCGAACAAAGCAACATCGACGTTCACGGCCTTGTACGGGATTCCGGCATCAATGATATTCGCAAAGGTCTGGATGATGCCACGCAAGATGTAAACCGGCTGCTGCCGCCTATCCGGTGACGTTATCAATCCAACGGCAACGTTGACTCGCGTTGGATTAGCTTCACCGGCACACGCTCCACACCATGGTGAGGATGCCCCGCAATCGCATCCAGTAGACATAGGGCAGCTTGACGCCCCAGCATTTCGTTGTTGTCATCAATAGAAGTAAGCAACGGATGCGCGTACGACACATAATCCGGACTGTTGTCGTGCCCGATAACCGCTACGTCTTGCGGCACGCGACATCCGCTACGTTCCAATTCCTCGATGCAGCCACGAGCCAACACATCGTTTTGGCATATCACTGCGTCGAATGCAGCACCGTCATTGAGCAGCAGACGGGCAGCGGCGCGCCCCCATTCCGCTTCCCATGAACCGAACCGCGCTTCGCCAACCAACTGTAATCCAGCATCATGCAAGGCCTTGAGCGCACCCCGCATCCGTTCATGTGCAACCGAGTACTCGGAGTCGCCAGCAATAATCGCAATACGAGTGCGCCCGCAGGAAAGAAGGTGGCGAACGGCCAAACACCCTGATTCCACATTGTCTTGTGCCACGGAACAATCATCGGGATCACGGGACGGGCCATAGGCGTAGACCACAGGTACCGGAGAATCCACGTAGTATGGCACCGGATCCGTACGCCTGCTGATAATCAACAGTCCCGACACTCCTTGCACCAACATTCGTTCAATACCACTGTGGAACAATGCCTCATTGCCTGACGCATTGAACAGCAGCGCTGCGGCTGAGCGCGCTTGAAACGCATTCTCCGCTCCAATAAGAATGGTCGGGGAAAAGACGCCTTTCATATCAACGCCAATGATGCCAACGCGAAAATCCTGCACGCCGTGAGAATCCCTGACGCTTAACCTTGCCATCGATGCCATAGCTTCTGCAGCGCTATAGCCCAACCTCTGCGCAGCATCAATCACTCGAATACGGGTTTTCTCGCTGACGTGAGGCTTTCCACGCAAGGCCTTGGACGCAGTGGACAGCGATACATTAGCCGCCGATGCCACTTCCTCCAAACGGACTGCGCCCACATTGAGCTCTTCCTCACCCTCTGACATATCGACTCCTCTGGCAAGGGCCTCAATGCCCCTAAATGATGCTGCAAACAGCCTTTAGTCTAATAGACTGCCACCTACGGCGCCCGCATCCGGTAAGCACACACAAAATATTGATATCAACTTGTTATATTGCACATAATCCGGATGCGGCTCCAATCAATTCCGGTTTATCTTAATCAATCCCGATCAATCAGAGCAGTGAGAGCCCAGAGGATGCTCACCACGTCGATGGCTTCCTGGAGGAAGGCTCCGACGACCACTGGAATGAGGTTGAACGCGGCGGCAATCATGCCGATGGTGGCAAGCACAAGGCCCGCGATTACGGCTTGAAGCATCACGCGCTTGGTGCGGCGTGCAATGGCGATGGCGCGCGGCACGGCGGCGATATTGTCATTCATAATGACCACCTGAGCGCTTTCGGAAGCGGCGGTGGACGTGCCATCGGTCATGGCCACGCCGATATCGGCAACAGCGAGCACCGGGGCATCATTCACACCGTCACCAACCATCATCGTGACGGTTTTGCCGGCTCCTGTAGCGGCCCTGACTGCGGCTACCTTATCCTCCGGGAACAGTTCGGCGTGAACCTCGTCAATGCCGACTTCGCTGGCAATGATATTGGCGGAAGCCCGCTTGTCACCGGTAAGCATGGCGAGCTTGGTGACGCCCAACTCATGCAGTTTGGCGAGCACTGCCTTGGCGTTGGCACGCGGCACATCGCGCAGCACGATGCGCGCGATCAGCCGGCCGTCAACGGACACGTAGGACGCCATCTCATCCGGCTGCAGCAGGCCAAAGCGAGTGCGCAGGTCATCTTTTTGCTGAGCTCCCCCTCTTAGGGGGAGCTGGCCGCTTCGCGGGCTGAGGGGGGCAGCCTCGCCGACCGCCAGGAATCCATCCTCCCCAGCAGCCGCGAAAGACAGCCGGCCAACGCGCACCGCGTGTCCGTTCACCTCGCCGGAAACGCCCTTGCCGGCGTCTTCATTGATGTTCTTGACGACCGGATACTCCCGGCCATGGCCAGGCCAGCTGGCCTCCGGCTCTGGGCACAGGCGCTGGCCATCCTCGAACCGCTGGCGCAGTCGGGCCAGCGCCTCCGCGCCGGCCTTGGCAATGCCTTTGGACAGGATGTGCACCGAGTAGCTTTCCACCGCGCCGGCCATCATCAGCACATGGTCTTCGTTGAGACGGGTTGCAGCGCCGGGCAACATCTCGACGCGCACCACCTGCGGCTGCTTGACGGTGAGCGTACCGGTTTTGTCGAAGAACACCTGCGTGACGCGGCCAAGGTTTTCCAGCACGTCCTGTGCTTTGATAAGCACGCCGGCTGCGGCGAGGCGTCCGGTTCCGGCGATGTATGCCACCGGTGCGGCGATGAGCAGCGGGCAGGGCGTGGCCAGCACCAGCACCTGGGCGAATCGCGTCGGTACCCCGGACACCGCCCATGCGACGCCGGCAATCACCAACGAAAGCACGGTAAAGGGCACGGCCAAGCGGTCAGCGGTTTTTACCACGGCCGGGCGCGACTCCTGCGCGGAGGCCACGAGCTCGAGGATGCGCTGGTACTGCGAATCGGCGGCCACCTGGGTGGCACGCATGGTCAATGCAGTCGAGCCGTTCACCGCCCCGGACATCACACGGGCGCCGGCGAACACTTCACGCGGCACCGGCTCACCGTTGATATTGCTCAGGTCGAGCGTGGCCGTGCCGGACAGCAGCTCGCCGTCAACCGGCACAGTTTCGCCCGGCAACACCATGAGTACGTCGCCCAGCTGCACCTGCTCGACCGGCACCGTGTCGAAGCGGTGCGCGGCGGCGGCAGCCGATGCCAAGCCCACACGCCGGAAGCCATCGGACGAATCGCCCTTATCGGCAGCAAACCCACGCCCCACGCCAGGCAGGTTGACGACGTGCGCGGTTTGCGGCGCGGCCTCCATCAGCGCGGTCAGGCTGCGCTCGGCCTTGGCTTGAGCGTATTCCTCAATGGCCTCGCCGGACGTGATCATCAGCGTCACCGCCCAACTTGCCCAGTATTCGGCGACGGCCACGGTGGAGAGGATCGCGACCACGGCCAGCACATCGACTCCAACCTGCCCATGACGCAAATCGTCAATCATGCCGCGCACAGTGTCAATCACGATAATCAGCACCAATGCGATAACCAGCCACTGGCCGAAACCCGGATTGCCGAGTACCGGAATCGCCATCGCATTGCCCCACGGACGCCAATCGCCTAGTAAAGCCAACGGAATTGCGGCGATGACGACGACCGGAAGCATCGGCACAAGCTTGCAGATGTCGAGAATTTTGGTGAAGAATCTGATGAGTCTGCTCATCATTGCTCCTTACGCTCGTATACGGAGTCGATTGCGGTACGGCAAGCGTGGCCCGCGCAATCGGCGCTACGGTCACGCCTTGTTAACCCACCGGCGGCTTTGCCTGGGGCTCCGCTTTGCTCGGCTCCCGCGCAACCTTCCGATACACGGCGTAAAGAAATGTATTCAGTTTTGTATTGAATTATGCGCTGTGTTCAGGACGTCGCCCGAACTCAGTGCTTGGCCTACCCTATCAACGAGCGTTGCGCGACATGCCGGATATCGAAACTACGTTGGCGGCATGGGCGCAGGGCACAATAGCGCATACAAAGGCCCGTGGCAGGAGTTTGCTCACTGCCACGGGCCTTTGCTTGTCTGACACGGTGTTCAGCGGTTACCGCTCAACACCGTGTGACGTTGTCGAGTCGGCTTTACCACAGGCCGAACGGGTCGGAGAAGCCGCCGCCGTCACCGATGCCGCCATCGCTGTTGCCATTGCCATTACCGTAACCGTTCTGGCCATTGCCATTCTGGTTGTTCTGGTTATTCTGGCTGTTGCCGTTGGAATCGGAGCCGGACGAACCGTTCACCGACGACTCCTCCTGATCGAGCGTCACGTCCACATTCATGGTCTTGCCGTCGCGCACGATGGTCAGCGTCACCTTGTCTCCCAAAGCCGCGGCACGAACGTAACCAAGCAGCGAGTAGTTGTTGTTCACCGCGTTGCCGTTGAAGGCCACGATGGTGTCGCCCTCCTTGAGGCCGGCCTTGTCGGCCGGGCCGCCGGAGACGACCGCGCTGCCAGTGGCGCTGGACTTGGTGATGGTCGCGCCGCCGCGGGTCACGCCGTCGGCTTCAACCGTGTCGGACTTGATGACCACGCCGAGGGCAACGTGCTTGACCTTGCCGTCCTTGATGATTTCGTCGGCCACACGCTTGACGAGGTTGGACGGGATGGCGAAGCCGATGCCGATCGAACCGGCGGAGTCGGATGAGGCGGCGGTCGAGGCGATGGACGAGTTGATACCGATCACCTGGCCGGCCGCGTTGAAGGTCGGGCCGCCGGAGTTGCCGGGGTTGATGGCCGCGTCGATCTGGACGGCGTTGGTGACGATCTCGTTGTTGTTATCGTCGGTCACGGTCACCGGGCGGTTCAGGGCGGAGACGATGCCGGTGGTGGCGGTGTCGTCGTAGCCGAGCGGGTTGCCGATGGCCATCACGTTCTCGCCGACGGCGAGCTTGTCGGAATCGGCGAATTCCACGGCCTTGAGGTCGCTCGGCGGGTTGTCGAGCTTGATGACCGCAAGATCGGTGGTGGCGTCAGTGCCGACGAGCGTGGCGGAATACATGTTGCCGTTGGCAAGCGTCACCTGAATCTGCTGGGCGCCGGAGATCACGTGGTTGTTGGTGATGATGTGGCCTTCGGTGTCGATGATGGCGCCGGAGCCCTTGGCGGTGCCGTTGCTCAACGCGGTCTGGATGGAGACCACGGAGCCGGAGACATCGCTGGCGACAGTCTGCCAGTCGGGGGCTTCGCCGCTCTTGGCGGTGGCGGACCCGGAGCCGGACTTATTCGAGCTGACGTTGGACAGCGAATTGCTGGTCGGCAAGGTGATCAGGCCGCTGGTGAGGGCACCGTAACCGAGGCCCAGGCAGAGGGCCGCAGCCAGAACGGCGGCGACCACGGCGATGAGGATGTTGCTCGCCGTCTTGGACATGCCCTGCTTGGCGGGGCCGGGCTGACCGGGCTGACCGGGCTGTCCCGGCTGGGTCGGACCTTGACCGTTCGGCGTACCGGTACCGGGAGCGCCGAAACCGAACAGACCGCCCTGCTGGGGCTGCTGGCCATTCTGGCCATTCTGACCGGACTGGCTGGCAAACGGGTTGCCGTTGTTCTGCTGCGGCTGCGTGGGCGGATTGAACGGATTGCCGTTGCCCTGCGGCTGCGGGTTATTGGTGTAGTAGGGATTGCGGTTGCCCTGCTGGCCCTGTAGGGTTTGCTGTGCAGGCTGACCGAACGGGAATTGCTGCGTGGGCTGGGCATTGCTGCCGGCCTGGCCGCCCTGCTGGCCCTGTGCCTGAGTCGGGGTCGGACCATAAGCGCCATATTCCGGGGCCGGACGATACAGCGGAGTTGTGGCCGAGGTCTGGCCTGCGGCCGGTGCTGCCGGAGAAGCCGGCGAGGAGGAGACCACCGTGCTCTCGCCCTTGGCGGAGGCGTAGTCCGGGATGGGCTCGGTGGCGGCAGTGTCGGTAGCGGCTTGCGTAGGCTGCTGATCGGCAGCGAGGGCGGCCGAGGAAACCGGGGCTTGCTGCTCGCTGGAATCGCTGGCGTTGCCGGCATCAACCGAGTCGCCACCCACAAACGGGTTCTTCGGCTCGGCGTTGCCGGTATCGGCAGTACTATTGGGGTTTTCGTTATTCCGCGGGGTCTGGTCGACGCCCTGCGGGTTAAATTCGTCAGCCATTGCTGCTCCTTTTCCTAAATTCCTATCACGTCTGTTCGGCGGCTATTCGGGCACTTGCCCATTGCCACTTCTCGTGTGCTACCTCAGTAGTAAAGGCAGTCAATCTGGAGGTTTTCTGAACGTTGATTGAAAGTCTATGCGTAATCATCGCAGAGTCTTATGGGCATCTCGGCTTCGAGGGGCTGATTTCCTGTTTCGGGAACATCTACTTGCACTTCAAGGGGCTGTTCGCGCGGTCAATTCCGAGTATCAAGGGCCCTCATTTAACGCCATTCCGCCATTTTTGCAGCCGGCCTACTTGACCGGGAGCCCCTTGAAGCGGAAGTAGACGTTCGGGAGCGGCGAAATCCGCCCCTCGAAACCGAGTTCTTCACAATTTCCGGCCCTTTTCTGGCCCTTCTGCCTAAAGTGAACATATGACGATCAGCCTTCTTGAACATCCGTTGGGCGCACAGCCCGGACAGCCCGGCGACCGCAGCGCCTTCCATTTCGAAACGATCACCCGCCTGCCATCCACGGCCAGCGGGCTTGGGCGAGACGGTGCCCGATACGGCCGCACCGGCATCATTCACACGCCCCACGGCGATATTCGCACGCCTGCCTTCGTGCCGGTGGGCACGCAAGCCGCGATGAAGGCCGTGCTGCCCGAGCAGATGAAGGATCTAGGCGCACAGTGCCTGCTGGCCAACGCCTTCCACCTGTTCGAGCGCCCGGGCGAGGACGTGCTGGACGCGGCCGGCGGCTTGGCGCGTTTCATGAACTGGGATGGGCCCACGTTCACCGATTCCGGCGGTTTCCAAGTGATGTCGCTGGGCGTCGGCTTCAAGAAGACGCTGGCGATGGACGTGACCGGCATGAAGTCGGACGACATCATCGCCAAGGGCAAGGAGCGCATGGCCTGGGTGGATGAGGACGGCGTGACGTTCAAGTCGCCTTTGAATGGTGACGCACATCGTTTCTCCGCTGAGATTTCGATGGGCATCCAGCACAAAATCGGCGCGGACATCATGTTCGCGTTCGATGAACTCACCACGCTGATGAACACCCGCTCCTACCAGGAGGATTCGGTGGAGCGCACGTTCCGCTGGGCCCGTCGCTGCGTGGACGAGCACCAGC
>ENA-OOZT01001609-OOZT01001609.1-human-gut-metagenome-genome-assembly--contig:-NODE-1609-length-14760-cov-24.695818_pt1 | contig 14760 bp, 9 predicted proteins | sample MGYA00241192_ERZ501407 | MGnify/ENA primary metagenome ERZ501407 (study PRJEB25962, sample SAMEA2042911) | human gut metagenome | biome: human gut; feature: human-associated habitat; material: faeces...
TCTACCATAAGGCATTTCTTAAGAATATCTGAAAATCTGCACTCTGCAATTCCTGCTCCCGGCTTGTCACCTGTCATAATATAATTAATTGTTGCTCCCAGACCATATATATCCGTACGCTCATCAGACTGCCCGAATCCAAACTGCTCTGGTGCAGCAAAATACACTGTTCCCAGCATTCTGGTATCTTCATTCTTATCTGCATTAACATGTCTTGCCGCATTAAAATCTATAAGATTCACATGTCCATTTTTTTCAATAATTATATTAGATGGTTTAATGTCTCTGTGGACAATTGCCGGCTCTAACTGATGCAGTCGCACAAGAATGTCCGCAAGCTGTACTGCAATATCATATGCCTGTTCCTCGTTTAATAGTCCCTGCTCATCTAATACCTGCTTAAGGCTCCTGCCCTGCACATACTCCTCAACTACTATAAGCTTTCCTTCATCAGCAACACATTCCTTTACCGCAGGAACTCCCTCAATTCTTACAGAGGCAAGCTGCTCATATACATCACGCGAATATATATCAATTGTCTTTTTAACGCAAAGCTCACTGTTCCTTATATCCTGCACCAGCACTATATTCTTTTTTTCATCAAGTACTGTCAGTTCCCTGTAAAATGACAGCCTGCTCTCTTCTTCTAAAGTCATATTTTTATCCTTATTGTAATTTAGTGTTTATTATTATACACTATATCAATAGAAAATGTGTACTCTATTGTGAAAGGCGGAATTAATAATGAACGAAAAACCGACTTATGAACTTGATAAAATCTTAAGTTCAGTTGAGCCTGAACATTTTAACAGATACCGTAATGAAGAGGATACTGACTCACAGATGTCTGTCAGCGAATTCTTTAACCGGTATATAGGAAGCTACGGACTTCAATTAAGTGATGTTATACGACAAAGTGATATTCCAGCTAATTATGCATACGGAATACTTAATGGCAATCGTACCAATCCAAGCCGTGACAGAGTAATTGCACTCTGCATCGCATGCCATATGAATCTTACTGATACCAACCGTGCGTTAAAAACTGCAGGCTTAAGCCCTTTGTATTCCAAGGTCAGCCGCGATGCTGCAATTATAATTATGATTAACAAATGTGAATATGACATTGGAATTATTAATGAATTTCTGTATGGACATAATCTCAATATTCTTTCTACATCTAGCAACAAGGAGGCTTAACTATGAACATAATTGACTCACACATTCATATATGCCGCTGCATCAATGGATTTGGAAACAGCGGAGAAATGCAGGCTATAGGCGGAGGTTACGCAAGCTACGCTGATGGAACTATATTCCAGATGATACCAGAGTGTCTCGGTGAATATGATGTAACTCCGGAAGCAGTTCTTAAGGTTATGGACGAGGCTGGCGTTTCCAAGGCTGTTATGCTTCAGGGCAATTTCTTAGGACCGCAGAATCTCTACACTTATGAGGCTGCAAAGAAATATCCTGACCGTCTTGCTGCAGCAGCTACTTACGACCCATTCTGCAGAAATGTTGATTCTATAAGAAAGCATTTGTTTGAAGACCTCGGAATTAAGATTGTAAAATTCGAGGTAAGTACCGGAAGCGGTCTTATGAGTTATCATCCTACTATTCCCCTTGATGGTGATGTTATTGAGGAAATGCTGTCATATGCTGAAATGCATAATAATACTGTTGTGTTCGATATTGGACGCTACCCTGCCGAGTGCTGGCAGCCGGAAGCCCTCGCCCGTGCAATTAAGAGACACCCTGACACGCAGTTTGTTGTGTGCCATCTGCTTGCCCCAAGAGGTCTTGTTCAGGAAAATGTCTGGATTAAAGGAATGGAGGCACTCACGCTTGACAATGTTGTATTCGACCTTGCAAGCCTTCCTTCTAATCAGGGTAAAGACGCCAGATACCCTTATCCTGACGCAATCCATTATATTAGACGTGCCATCGAACTTGTCGGAAGCGACCGACTTATGTGGGGAAGCGACCTGCCTATGAATCTGTGCAAGGACAGCTACAGACACCTTATTGATTACATTGTCTTAAGCAATGAAATATCAACACCTGACAAGGAAAATATCATGGCTGCTACTGCAGCTAAAGTATATTTCAAATAATCCACATGTTTAATATATCCCTCAAAAGCAACGTTTACCTGCTTTTGAGGGATTTTTATATTCTCCTGTTGACATATTATGCATATCATGTTATATATACTACGACAGATGTACTACGGCTGTCGTAGTATCGCCTGTCGTAGTAATTATCATTTATTTAATATTTATTATCAGGTGAATCATCACCTTCAATTAATTCGAAGGGAGGAGTATGCATGGCTGGCATCAGCAGTGACATTATACGAGGCTACAACGATACAATTATCCTGTATCTTCTGCTTGATAAGCCATCTTATGGTTATGAGATTTCTAAGCAGATTAAGGCCATGACCAATGAGAAATATATTGTTAAAGAAACTACTCTTTACTCAGCATTTACACGTATGGAAAAGAACGGATATATCACTTCTTTCCCCGGTGTAGGCGAGAATGGCGGAAAAAAGCGCACCTATTATCAGATTACTGACGAAGGACGGCTGTATTATCAGTCAAAATGTGAAGAGTGGGCTCTCACTAAAGAAGTTATTGAAAAATTTATTGTGAAGGAGAATTAATGTATGGATACTATTAAAAGTTATCTTGAAACTATGTTTGCCAATCTCCCCGCAACTACTGAGGTTTTAAAGGCTAAAGACGAATTGTGGGGCATGATGGAGGACAAATATAATGAACTTATCAGCGAAGGTAAAAGCGAGAATGAGGCTGTAGGTACTGTTATCTCAGAATTCGGCAATCTTGACGAACTCGCAGAAACTCTCGGACTTAACAGACAGTCTTCTGCTCCTGTTGATAACAGACGCACTTTAACACAGGATGAAGCCAGAAGCTTTGTAAATGCCGGCAGCCGACATGCATTTCTGACTGCATTAGGGGTTTTCTTATGTATTTTCTCAGTAGTTCCAGCGGCAGCCTGCAGTGCATTTCATAATAATTTTCTCCAGACAATGGGCACTGTTGCTCTGTTTATTATAGTTGCCTGCGGTGTTGGCATATTTATAATAACCAATTCTTTAATGAATAAATACGACTATATTAAGAAACACGAATGTATCATCGATTATGCCACTGTCGGATATGTGCAGGATAAGAAGGAACAACTTCGCAACATTTCTATTGTGTGCCGCACTCTGGGAATTATTATGTGTATCATAAGCTTTGTCCCTGCTGCCGTTTTTGACGCAATCCCAATACAGGGACTTGACGATATCGGCGGCGCAGCAATGATTTGTATAGTAAGTGTCGGCGTATTCCTTATTGTTTTCGGTTCAATGGCTGAGACTTCATGTAAGACTTTACTTGCTCTTAATGGTGACAATGTAGCCGGCAGCTATGTTAAGAAGGAGAATAAAGAAGTAAGATATATTAACAATACTGCAACAACTATTATGTCTGTTTTCTGGCCTACCGTTACATGTATATATCTGTCAGCCAGTTTCATCACATTTGCATGGGCTTTAACATGGGTTATATGGCCTGTTGCTGCTGTAATACACGCTATATTCAAAAGTATACTTAAAGACGATTCCAGGGAGGTGTAATTATGAAGAAACGAATTTATCTGTCAATTATATATTTTATTACACTTATATGCATAATTATTGGCGTTCTTGGTAATGTATTTAACATTTCTCCTTTTACACGCATGACTATGGCATCCAGTGGCAAATATATTGAAAATTCTTCTATTTATGATAATGTGTCAGACATATCTGTTGATATGAATCTTGGCAGTGTTGAGATTAAGAAAGGCAGCAAGCTTGAAGTTATCTATACAGGTGCTGAAAAGTTTAAGCCTGCTGTATCTGTTTCTGGAACTTCATTAAATATTGAACAGCATGTAAAAGTACATCTTATGACTAATATCAAAAACTCAGACTGCACACTTACAATTACTATTCCTGACAATATCAGTCTTAATTCTATTCAGGCTGACCTTAATATGGGTGATATGGATGTTAACAATATACATGCTTCTTCTGCTGATTTCTCTGTTGATATGGGTTCTCTTAAGATTGCTGATTCATCCATTAAGAATATAACTGCTGACAACAATATGGGCGATATTAAGCTTACAAACTGTGACAGTGATGTCCTTAACCTTTCTGTCGATATGGGTTCTCTGAAAATAAGCGGTATGGATATTGATAAATACAGTGCTAATCTCTCTGTAGACTTAGGTGACATCAAGGTTAATGATTCTACTTATTCTCACAGCTATACTAATAATGCTGGCAGCGGTAAAAGTATAAATGCTGATGTTAATATGGGTGATATTAAGATTAACAGGTAATAAAGAACCGGATCGCAAGAAAATCCCTCAAAGGATTCTCTCCGACCCGGTTCTTTGGCTTGTTTATAGTTTTATTAGATTTTAGCGTATCAGTTATCTTACATTCTTAATCTTACGTCTGCCTGTTACTGCTGCACCTGATGTTAAAGCAAGTGCTGCTGCTACGATGTAAGCCATCATGTTGTTAGAATCACCAGTCTTAACATCTGATACAGATGTATCTGAAGTACCTGCTTCTGTTGTGTTATCAGACTCTTCTGAACCAGAAGGTGTATCTGCATCAACCTTTACTAATGCATTGATTGCTGCTGTAAGATGCTCTGTTGCCTCATCAACATCTGCCTGATATTCTGCAACTGCAAGTGCATCGACTGCTTCCTCATACTCAAGCTTCATAGCTGCCCAAGACTCGGCTGTGTAATCAGCTTCGTTAAGTGCATCTGCTGCTGCAATAGCTGCTGAAAGCTTTGATGTATCACTTACAGGTGCTTTAACCTTAACGATATTAGCATCAGTTGCTTCAAAATCAATTGTAGTATCAGTATATCCTAATGCATATACAGTAAGTGACCAGTAACCTGTTCCGTCATATCCTGCTGGTAACTTGCAGCGTGCTGAATCTGTAAGTCCAAGCTGGATTCCCATTGATTTGTGCATCCAGTTGTCTGCTGCGAATTTAGTACCATATGTAGCAACTACATTTGTTCTTGTTGCATCATTTCCATAGTATGTCCACTTAACAGTCTGCATCATAGCACCTAATGCGCCATAACCATCGCCATTAATATCAACTCTTAAGAATTCACCGTATGAACCTGTAGCATCTTTTACTGTAGATGTAATGTTAGCAGCTACGCTGATATCCTGCTCTGCAAATGATTTGCCATTGCCAGTCTGTCTTGCAGAGAATGAATATGTTCCGTCTGCATTCTTAACTGCTGTCTTAAGTCCGTTAGTATCTGCATTAACTGCAGCTGTATACTCATATGAGCTAAGCTTGTTCTCACCAAATCCACCGTATAACTTTTCTCCATTCTTGACAACTCTGTAATGCTGCTCAAAATCAGCAAGATCAGATGTCTTAACCTTAACCGGAACATACTTAATACCAGTTACTTCATAAGAAGAAAGCTTAGATGTTGTACCATCTGTATTAGTAATTACTCCCTTACTATATGAAAGCTGTGTACCATCTGTAAGAATCATTATCTGATTCTTTGCATCACCAGTCCAGCCGGCAAGCTCATACTTCTTACCATCTTCTGTATCAATTGTTGCCATGCACTGGTAGCTTCCTCTGTGAAGACCATGGTTAGTTGTAGCTCTTGTTACTGTATCAAAAGCTCCCTTATCATACTCACCATGTGTATCCTTCTCATTAGATGTTGTTACATCTCCTGCGTTATATACGCCCTCATTAGCCCAGTATTCCTGCCATGTAAGTCCAGCATATACATATGAATAATCATCATCTGCTGCATGTGTATCAGACACAAGAGCTGGAAGTGCTGTAACTGCAAGAACAGTAGCGGCTGCAACAGCAGCAATCTTAGTAAAAATGTTCTTCCTCATAATTCCTCCTTGTTTTGCGAAGCAAAATCCGAACCCATTGGTGAGGAGAGGAATTTTGCCTCCTTATAATTTTTTCTATTACAAATCTGCTCTACTTCTTAGCAGATTTATAAGCATAGTAAAATGCCTTCTTTATGGCATTGCTTGATTTAGTAGCCCCAGAAACACTGTCAACACCTGATGTACTCTGATTTGCAAGAAGCTGTGCAGGAACCTTTGCATTTGCCATATTAAAATACTGCACATCCTGTGCTCCTGCTTCTGAAGTTGCTGTAACTGATGTAATCACATCTCCTGATACGACTATTGTAACCGTTACATTGTAATTATAAGTCTCACACACAGCAGAACCTGTATAAGTTCCATCTGCTTTAAATTTTGTATTAGCCGGTGCGTCACTGCCTGAACCGCCGCTCAGCTCTCCACTATTGTCAGAACCATTATCCGGCTTGGCTGACTGATTACCACTGTCAGAACTATTACCTGATGAATTACCAGAAGCATTATCCGAACCGGAATTATTGCTATTTCCCGACACTTCATTTCCTGCACCGCCAGCCTGTGAGTCTGACTGTCCATCTGATGAAACTGATTCTTCCAGACTCTCTTGTGTTGTTCCTTCGGCATCTGTCTTAGCCGTACTGCTCTCAATCTCTTTGACCATTGCTGCAACTGTCTCTTCGTTAAAGAAATCGTTCCATTCCTCATTGTCTTCCGATGCCGACACTGTCTGTCTTCCTGCAAAGCACGACACCGTCATCACTGCACATATAACCAATGCCAGTCCATACATAACCGTCTCTGGTTTCTTACCGTATGTCTTTCCGGCTCTTGCTGCCTTTACTGATACAGCCTTTGCTATTCTCATAGCTGCATAGCCTAAGAAAACTATGCTGTAGATAACTACATTTGCAATATACATGCCAAGTCCAAGTCTCGCATAAGGTATGTTAATGAGCATAATGTGAACATACATAAGACCATAAAACACATATGCTGTGCGCTGTAACTGCTTCCACTTCTTAGCCTGCATCTTCTTTCTTACAGCCTGAAATGAAGTTACTGTAAGCACAATCATTATTATGATAAGCACAAGGCTTATTATTGCTGCTGTAAGCTGTGTTGCTGATAATGCCTCCGGCTTAATAAAAAGCATTTTAAAATATGTTATTCCATATGTGAAATTATGACACAGGACAAGTATTGCCGCTGTAATTGACAATTCGCCTCTTATCTTCATAAGCGGTGCAATCAGCTTGTTGCCCTTAGGCAGTGCGCCAGTGTACATTACTGCAACAAACATTGCCGTTCCAATAGAGCCTTTTGCAAATATTCCTAATATATTGTTCTTTACAAACAAAGGCATTGGCAGAAACTCAAGCAGGAATACTGCAATAGAGATTACCGCTGCCCCTATATAGTAGATACCCGCGTGTTTTTTTAGTGAACCTTTAAGAAAATATATGAATAAAGATACGATTATAAGTGATATTATTAATAACATGTCTGCTCCTTCTAGTCTTTATATCCACGGTTAGTTTTCATAAACAAAAGTAATTTCATCTATCTTTGATTAGTTTTTTCTAACTGTTCTATAGAATATATTTTAGTCCCTGCATTTGTCAATACAGACTGTTAATAATAATTCTCATTAAGGCTGTCTGGTAATTATTTCCGTGTTCATATTTGTTGAAAAACTGTCAGCTATTCCCTCTGACACATATACTTTGATTCCATCATAAAGTATCATCTCAAAATCAAGCGAGCCACTTCTATACAACTCTTTCGCACCATCAAGCCCCATTACAAAAAGCGCCGTTGACAATGCATCTGCTGTAGTTCCATCTGAACACACAATTGTAACAGAAGTCAGGTCGCTCTCTGATGGATAACCTGTCTGCGGGTCTATAATATGATGGTATACATGTCCGTCCTGCTCAAAATATCTCTCATATCCACCTGATGTTATAACTGCCTTATCAGCAGTGCTTAATACACCAAGATAACTGCTTTCACTGTCAGGATTCTGTATGGCAACCCTCCAGTCCGAGCCATCAGTCTTAGTTCCTAGCACCTGCACATTGCCTCCAAGATTAATGATTGCGTGCTCTATGCCGCAGTCCTTCATAATCTGAATCACCCTTGAAGAAGTATAACCTTTGGCAATTCCACCAAGGTCAATGCTTGCACCATCTGACAATGTCACCTGCTGCCCGTTAACCTCCACATTTGTATAAGAAACATGCTTAAGTACATCCGCAATCTCGCTGCTTTCAGGCACTCTGTAATTCTTGGTGGTAAATCCCCACAGCTCCATAACCGGGTATATCGTAATATCGAAAGCACCTTTAGTTTCTTTAGATACCTGCATTGCCCTGTTCATTATAAATGCGGTTTCTTCCGATACTTCACCGCTTCCATTTTCATTTATCTTAGTAACATCACTGTCCTCATTTCCTACCGAAAACATTGCATCAAGACGGTTAATCTCCTGAACTGCTTTACTTACTGCTTCCTCTGAATTGCTGCCATATGCAGTAAGCGACATATATGTATCCATTGCAAATATTTCCTGTGTACTCTGGGCTGTATCGTCCTTCTCTGGCTTGTTGCCACCACATGCCGTCAGAACAGCCGCTGCAAGAATTACTGTAATTCCTGACAATATATACTTTCTGATATTATATTTCATGCTTTTAAGTTTTATCCTCCATCTTATACTGGTTAGTTCTATAAAACTTTATAGCATAATAATTAAAATGTCAATCACATACGGTCACACATTCACCACGCAAAAACACCCGCAATATAATTGCGGGTGCTCCTGTAAAGAAAATTCTTATGAAATTAGATATCTTTTCTTCTTCTCATGTATACTGCTGCCATTCCAAGCAATGCACAAAGGCTTGCTGTAGTTAATGCGGCATACATTCCTGCATGGCTCATATCGCCTGTCTTAACTGTTGTATCTGCTCCTGTTGAAGTTCCTGTTGAATCATCTGGTTTCTCTGCCGGATTCTCGTTATCTGATGGATTTCCTTCAACATATTCAGGGTTCTGGTTGTTCTCACCTTCCCATGTAACATTTAAGTTATGAAGCATTGTTGTATTCTGCCATCCGCCTGAACCAACTGTTCCTGTGTGCTGGATTGCAACACCACCAAAGCTGTTCACTTCAATGTCTGCTGTAAGGTCAACTACATGTGGATATCCCTTAGCTGCCTGATCTGCCAGCTGTTCTGTTGGTGTCTCAACATGAGCAGTGAGCTTATTACCTTCAACCTTTAAGCTGATTGTACAACCTGTTGCATAGCAGCTTGCGATAACCTCATCAGAGATTTCTGTTACTGTTCCGTTGTCATATTTTACAAGTACAAATGTTACGGCATTAGATGATGCTTTAGTTCTTACTATTCTTAATCCGTATCCTGTAAGTGTTGATGTATCGAACTTGAGAAGTACATCCATATACTGACCTGCACTACCAAATCCCTGACCTGCTGTCTTAGCCGGGTCAACTACAAGCTCAAGTGACATATCACCATATGTACCCTCAACTGGTGTGTACATAATTCTTGAACCCTGTGTTCCTTCATATAATCCTGCCCCTACACAGCCATTACCTGTTGTTCCATATTTCCAAGGCTCTTCTGTATCAGCTCCCTGCCAGCTTCCGAAGCTCTCTGTATCTGCTGGACGGTTGTAATCTACTGTCCAGAAACCAGCTTTGATTTCTGACTGCTTTATATTAGGGAAGTTAGAGAAATCTGTAGAAAGGTTCTTGCTTCTTACATCTTTCACTCCGATTGCCTTGTCATATACTGTATTTACTGGTGTTCCATAATCACTTCTGATATTCTTAGATTCTACCTTAGCCATGATGTAATATCCAACATCACCTGCTGTTAACTTATATGTATATTCTGGTGAATCGTTTCTTGTTACTGCTACAAGTACCTTATTGCTTCCCTCTGCATCTGTACATCTGTACCATGAGATTGCAGACATGTCTTCTCTGCTTCCTAAATCAAGTGAGTAATCTACTTTAAGACTACCCTGTCCGTCATTAGTAATAACTGGTGTCTTGATATACTCTGGTGCATCAAGTTTGCTTGGCTTTACAGTAATTCCAACTGCTGCTTCAAGACCTGACTCTGTAGATGCATTTATAATGACCTTCTTAGCTGCATCATCATTATTAGTACCTTCTACTTTGCATGTTCCGTCACCATTATCTGTTAACTTCACATATGCCTTATCTTCGTCTGATACGCTGTATGTTATCTTCTGTGTTGTATCATTAGTTCCATAGAAATAGTTAACTGTTCCTCCTATTGAAGCTGTTTCCTTTCCAGATTCAATCTCTGTGACATCTGATGTTATTGAAAGCTGTGTTGCAACTGTGTCCTGTCCGGCTGCTTTAATTACATCCTTAACTCCTAATGGATCCCAGTCATCACTGCCCTTTAAAAGATTGTATGTGTTGTAATATGTCTTACCACCTGACACAATCTTGTAGGCATCAAGTACCGACTTGCCTGTAATATCAACGGTTTCTTTAGCTCCCTCGCCACCGATTGTGATGCTCTGTCCATTATGAATTATGTTGCTCTGATAACATTTTAATGAAGTTGATGGTGTTTTAGTCCATCCAATTGATATAGGTACACTTAAATTACTGTTATATACACAGTCTACTGCGGTAATTGTGCCGCCTTCCTTAGTAAAGAACTGTGTAGGTTCAGCTTCAACATTTAATATCTTACAATTAAATGTACAACCTAAAAATGTTGAACCTGTACCATATGATGAATATAATGGTCTGTTTCCGTAGAAATCAAAATCGCATCCTACATATACAGCATTTGCATTAAGGGCATCATCTGTACTTTCAAAATGACAGTTGTTATAAAGACTTCTTGATGCTCCATTTATTGGGTCAAGATTAAGTCTGCTTATGAAGTTACAGTTATCTGCAAACATCTTGTCTCCTGAAACATCAGCAAGCTGTGCCTGTGTGATTGTCTCTGTTCTCTTTGCCTGATTAAGCTCACTCATAAGCGGATAATCAAGGTCAACGCTACAATAGTTACCTATTGTTATGTTCTTAACTGTAAGTGCACCGCTGCAGTTGAATCTGAACATTGTGTAGTTACCGTTAGAGGCATGTGACTGTCCTCTGTTTCCTGCTAATACAACATTATCAGGATTTCCTGTAAGACCTTTGATAGTAAGATATTCTGAATTAACAACCATTCCATAAGGTACTGAATATCCCTCGGTCTTCTGTACTGTATCTGTTGCTGCCGGATCATCAATCCAATACACATATGGTGCAACATATACTGTCATTGGTTTGTCTGCTGTTCCATTCTTTAATGCATCTGCTGACAATGCCTTAGTAATATCGTTATATACATATGGGTACTGGGCAGCAAGCTCATCTGATAACGATCCATCAAGATATATGGCTGTCTCCGACAACTGGATTGTCTCACCCTGATACTTAATGTAAGTTCCACCGAATTCAACCGGATCAGAACTGTCCATTGGTGTGTAACCTTCTAATGTTTTGTTAATGTCTTTTACTGCTGAATACCTTCCAGCTTTTACTCCTGTTTCCTGTGCAAATGCATAGTATCCCTGTAATGGAGCTAAGTTGCCCGCAACAAGAACACCAGCCATGACACTGACAGCAACAGAAGCAATAATTTTGTTTCTTCGTATCATATTATTCCTCCTTATATTAAATTGTTTCTGCTTCTTAAGATGCTTTCATTATATTCACATTGTATTTTTATTAATACAAAAAAACAGCACGAAATCTTCCAAAATCAAAAAAATATGTAAAAAATCAGTAACATTTTCTCTATAAACGACCTATAATCAGTATATGATTTTGCTTCGTAAGATATTATTCATATACCAAGGAGACGGCAATGTACCATTTTATTAATGACAATTTCCACACGGATATTGCTACTGTGCCACCATCTTATAAAATGAAACATTTTCATGAACATAACAGATGGGAGCTGATGTTTATATATTCTGGTTCCTGCACACTTTATGTAGGTGATGAAATATATATGTTAAATTCTGGCGGACTTGCTCTTATCCCACCAGACATGGCGCACATGACTACTTACCTCGCCGGAAGTGACCATACAAGATATGTGTTATATTTTAATAATGATGAATTAAAGTGGATTGCTGATGATTCCTCTCAGGATATAGAAAGCATTTTCCATAAACATCCTGTTATCCATATACCAGAAAGACGACTTGATTATATATCATCAATTATCCAGAAGATTTCTTATGAACACAATGGTGTAGATAGTCTGTCTTTATCTTTCATACATTCTTATTTTCATGAACTTATACTTTTTATTCTGCGCTGTCAGATGTATGAAGATAATGTTATTACGAAAATGGATACAGGTAATGAACTTATCCAGAAGGTTATTGAATATATTATCGAGAATTATCACAATGACATAACTATGGCTGCTACTGCAGAACTTTTTAATATGAGTGAATCAAGCCTTTCCAAGAAATTTAAGGCTTTTACAGGCTTCAGATTCAGAGAGTATCTTATTTATGTAAGAACGCACGCAGCAGCAGACCTTTTAGTCAACACCAGCCTCTCTATTACTGAGATTGCTGACAAATGCGGTTTCGCCGACAGTAATACTATGGGCGGCACATTTAAAAAAATCATGGGCGAAGCGCCCGGAAGCTACAGAAAGAGCCATTAATTATATTTTTTTATTTTGGAATGGAGGTTATTATGGCAGATTTTATTTTACTTGATGAAGATTTCTCTGATTTTCCTATTGGTGAATTTCCTTATGATAAGAATCATTCGGCAATGGGTGAGTATCATTTTATCCATTATCCTGGATATTATGGTAAATGGTATGACCCGGTATGCAACCACACTTATAACGGTCAGGGGGCTTCCTGGATTATTTCTGAATATAATGGAAAACATTTTATGGAGCAGATGCGTATCCGCAATGACAAGCCACACCGCACATTTCCTATGCTCACAAGCGGTGACAGATTCTGGCGCGATTATACTATAACTGCAAGTGTGCGTATGTTTACTACCAAATGGGGCAATGCCGGCATTGGTTTTTGTTGTCAGAACTCTGCTAATCTTCTTGTCCTTGTTTTTGAAGAGCATGAGTTAAGACTTGAGTATCGTCATAAGGAGGAGGTTACTGTACTCGATTCTGTACCTTTTGATTACAACTGTGATGATACTTATGTACTTAAGGCTGAGATTAAAGGCAGCCATGTTATATGCAGTGTTGATGATAAGGTTTATTTTGACCTTGACACTGAATATGCAAGGCAGGGTGGCAAGGTTGCCATTACTGCAACTATCCCTACACAGTTTGGTTTTGTAAATGTTACTACTTCTGAAAGTACTGCTGCTTCTATTGATGCTGCAAGAAATGCTTATAAAGCTGAATGTGAAGATGCACAGGCACATTATCCTAAGATGAAGCTTCTTAAGAAAATTGACCTTAAAGGCTGCGGCACCGGAAGACAGCTTCGTTTCGGTCATCTTCTTGGCAATGGCGAGTATCAGATGGTTATGGCTCAGTGCCAGAAAAGAGTAAACCGTGATGCTTATGGAACAATCAGCTGTCTCACCGCATTTGACCTTGATGGCAATATATTATGGCAGCATGGTGAACCTACTGATAATCACGACATTGGAACTATATCAGCAGATATGCCTATGCAGATATATGATATTGACGGTGATGGCTTTGATGAGGTTATTACAGCCAAGAATTTTGAAGTGCTGATTCTTGATGGCAAAACAGGTGAAGTGAAGAAACGTGCCAAAACACCTTTCTCTACACCAGAAGAGGACGGAACTATTATCGGTGTTCCTGATAAAATCTACGCATTTGACAGAATTAATCCTGATGGTATGCGTATATGTAATTTCCGTGGTCTTGACAAGCCACGCGATATTCTCATTAAGGACCGTTATTGCAGAGTATATGCACTTAACGATGACCTTGAGGTTATGTGGCATTTCCAGAGTGATAAGAATACCGGACATTTTCCTTTTGCAATTGATATTAACGGAGATGGACATGATGAACTTTTAGTTGGTTATAACATGCTTGACTGCCACGGTAATAAAATGTGGACTATGCCTGTTAATGAAGACCATATTGATGAGATTGTTCCAGGCAGATTTGAGTCAGGACCACACAAAGGTACTAAATTCTTTGCCTGTGTTGCCGGAAAGGAAGGCTTCCTGATATCTGATTTTAACGGAAAGCTTCTTAAGAAGGACGGCATAGGTCATGCACAGCGTGTAAGTCTTGCTAATTATCTTCCTAACCGCCCGGGCTATGAAATGGTTGTTGTTAATTTCTGGGGACACCAGGGAATTATATATTTCTATGACAGCGAGGGTAATCAGTTATGGGAAATGGAGAACGAGCTTAATGGTAATCTCTTAACTCCTGTAAACTGGACTGGTGACGGTCAGGACTTCATCCTTCTTAATGCTGATATAGAGCGCGGCGGAATGATTGATGGCAATGGTATCCAGGTTGTTAAATTCCCTGACGATGGTCATCCTACCATGTGTGCTGAAGCTGTAAACCTCTACGGCGATGCCCGTGATGAGATTGTCACATGGGATTATGATTCAATGTACATATATACACAGGATGATGCACCTAAGGATGATGTATATGCACCTTTCAAGTATCCTGATTATAATGCTTCTAATTACCGCGG
>ENA-OOZT01001626-OOZT01001626.1-human-gut-metagenome-genome-assembly--contig:-NODE-1626-length-14683-cov-3.387066_pt1 | contig 14683 bp, 11 predicted proteins | sample MGYA00241192_ERZ501407 | MGnify/ENA primary metagenome ERZ501407 (study PRJEB25962, sample SAMEA2042911) | human gut metagenome | biome: human gut; feature: human-associated habitat; material: faeces...
TAAGTTCCTCCGAGTCTATTATGGCAAGGTCACAGAGCTCTACCGCAGCTTGCCGGCAATAGAATGAGCTGAGATCTCCAATGCTTTATTTGAGGCGGCCAAGCGATCCGCTTTGCCGCCTCTGTTTTGCTATACTCTTTTTCTGCCGATAACTTTTCTTTTAATTAGGGCTTGACTTTTTAGCAGGTTTACAGCGGTGCGATTTTTGAACAGATGAAAAGTCCTTTTTATTGACTGCGGTGACTCAAAACACGCTTGCCCTGCACCATTGATCATGCGAAGGTGATTACCTCGATTTCCTTCCGAAACAGCCACAAGGCACCACCAAAATCCTTGGGACACCTGCGTTTGCGGGAACTAAGACGCCAGCCGTTCTGAAATTTTCTTCAAAAGGCGCCACAACCGCCTGCGCTGAATCCCCCGTCAGCTGCCCGCACTGCGGGCAGAAGTGACCGGGCGGAGCGTCGGTTCCGACGCCAGCCCTTTATCCTGCTTTCTTTTTCGTCCTCGAAAAAGGCTCGAAAAGCGCAGGAAACGCAGTCATACCAACGTTTCCAATGCATCGGTCATACGAACTTCATGGGTCTCTCAAACGCCGCCGCAAACACCCCCACCCTACTTCTATCAATGGGTATCACACGGTAAAAAATGGTCTTGGCGCAATCGTCTACAAATGGCCCACGTTCACTTTCGTTCACGAAAGCGGGTACACACTCGCCTTTGCTCTGGAGTAGTACCCTGTAAGTGCAGTCGCAAAATCCCCAAAAATCTGTTAAACTGAAAGAACAGAGATGGAGGGAATCGCAATGAAGCATTACAGCAAAGAATTCAAGGAAGAAGCGCTGAAGCTGTCAGACGAGATCGGCGTGAAGAAGGCTGCACAGCAGCTCGGTGTTGCGTACTACACGCTGGCGGATTGGCGCAGCATACGCCGAAATACACCGCCCGCGAAGACACCGAGCGCAGAGGAGCAGACGATCCGCATCCGTGAGCTTGAGCGAGAAAATGACGGGCTGCGGACCGCGAACAATATTCTCAAGGACGCACTCGGTTTTTTCGCGCAAGACCGCAAGAAGTAAAAGCGTGTGAACGATTCCTGTTCGTAGTCGAACGCAAGGGCGTCTACACGGCAAAGGATATGTGCCGTGTTCTGCACCTGAGCGAGTCCGGTTATTACCAGTGGCTTCGGAACAGGGGCAGGCACAGCAGCCGTCAGCTTCTTGCGGGAAAGGTCAAAAAGATTCTCGAAGAGCATCCGGATAACCGAAACTACGGCGTGGATCGCGTCTGCCTTGCGCTTGAGCAGGATGGCGTCGACGTCAGCCGGAGAACGGTGTATCGCGTGATGAAAGAGAATGGCTGGCTCCATAAAAGACGCATTCCGCATGGAATCACGAAAGCCACGACAGAAGCGCAGGAGCAGGAAAACATTCTGAAACGGGACTTCAATGCCCGGCGCCCTTTGGAAAAATTCCTCACGGATATTACCGAGGTACAGTGCGCGGACGGCAAGCTGTATGTGTCTCCGATCATGGACTGCTTCAACGGCGAGATCGTCGCGCTCGAGATGCGGGACAATATGAAGAAGGAGCTGTGCATTGACACGGTGCGGCAGCTGGAGCGGATCTATCCGAACCTAAAGGGAGCGGTGTTCCACTCGGATCGCGGCGGTCAATACACCAGCTTAGCCTTTCGTTCCGAGCTGTCTCGCTGCGGCATGATACAAAGTCTCAGCGGCACCGGACATTGCTTCGACAACGCACGGATGGAGAGTTTTTTCGCCACGCTCAAAAAAGAGAAGATCTACCAGATCGCGGCATACAAGCTACCGAGAGAACAGGTCAAAACGATCATTTTTCGCTATATTTTTATCTACTACAACCGCGTTAGGATCTATACGCGCAACTCGCTGGGACTGCCGCCTGCGAAGTACCGGGAGTGGGCGCAGGCGCAGACGGCAGCCTGATCCGATGCCGCCGCAGTTTTCCTGCGTTCCGCTACGCTCCACTTCGGAAAACTGCGCTGTATTACCGTGCTTTTCAGATTTTGGGTGTTTCCCGACTGCACATTTCTTGACATTTCCACTCAAAGGATCGCACACAACGGCACACACGCCGAAACAGGGGCCTTCCGGACGGGGCCGCTATCACTATCCCCGGAGCGTTCCGCACGTTCACGAACATCCCCGGGCCGGGTATCAGAACGGCATACTTTGCCCCTTTTGGGTCTTGGCCGAGGGTGCTCCCGAAGAACGCAGAGAGCCTGCGATGCGCTTATGCGCGTCGCTGTCCCGAGGCGTCGCGGCCCCGCTGGGCTGCGTGATCTGTTTTCGTTTCTGTCGAAATTGCGGCTTGTATGCCCTGTTCCAGATACTTCTTTCGGTTCTCCAGACGCTCCAGCTTGTGCCGTTCCTGTGCAAGCTGCGTCTCAGCTCGTTCCTTTTCGGCTCGGAGTTCAATGGTTTTCGGTCGAAACAGGCAGGATTTTTTGCTATAATTTTGGAAAACGTGTAACCTGACTGCCCCAAAGGGTGCTTATATGGGTGAAGGCCCTTCCATCCAGAACGAAAGGAGATGAACGCCATGGATGACCGCAGCATCGTCGCGCTGTACCTGCGGCGTGACGAGACAGCCATCCGGCAGACCGCCGAGAAATACGGCAGCCGTCTGCGCACGCTGGCCTACGGGATCGTCAATGACTTGCAGACGGCCGAGGAATGTGAAAATGACACCTACATGGAGGCGTGGCGCACGATCCCACCCCATGAGCCAAGCAATCACTTCTACGCATTCCTCGCCCGGATCACCCGGCACATTTCCCTGAACTGCTGCCGTGACCGCAGCCGCCTGAAGCGCAATGCTTTTATCTGTGAGCTCAGTGCGGAAATGGAGCAATGCATCCCGGCGCCTGACAACGCCGCATGCCGCATGGACCATCTGGCGCTGGCAACAGCTCTCAACGCTTTTTTAGGCGGACTGGATGAGGAAAAACGGAACATGTTCGTTCGCCGCTACTGGTTTCTGGATTCCGTGGCCGACATTGCCAAGCGCTATGGCATATCCGAAAGCAAGGTGAAAACAACGCTGTTCGGCTGCCGTAACCGGCTGCGGGAGCATCTGAACAAGGAGGGTTACACAGTATGAGAGGAAATGAACTGTTAGATAAGATGGAACTAATCGACCCCGCTTATATCGAGGCGGCGGACGCCGCGCCGAATAAGCGGAAAAGTGTTTGGGCGAAGTGGGGGGCGGCAGCGGCCTGCCTTTGCCTGATTTGCGGACTGGCGGTTCCCACCATAGCGGCTTTCAGCCCGTCGTTTTACGAGCTGTTGTACGCCGTCTCCCCCGCCACGGCCCAGTTCTTCAAGCCGGTGCAGCGGTCCTGCGAGGACAACGGCATCCGCATGGAGGTGACGGCGGCTTACATCCACGAGAATACCGCCGAGATATATCTCTCCATGCGGGACCTCACGGGAAAGCGTTTCGATGAAACGGTGGACCTTTTCGACAGCTATCGGCTCCACACGCCCTTTGACTGCACGGGCCACTGCCAGTTGGCCAGCTACGACCCGGACACCCACACCGCCACATTTCTTGTGACCCTTGAACAGTGGGACCGGCAGAGCATCGAGGGCGAAAAGCTGACGTTTTCCGTCCGGAAACTCTTAAGCGGTGAGAAAAGCTGGGAGGGCATTTTGGACGGCGTGGCCCTAAATGATCACCTGACCTCTGCCGTGCAGACGGTCCAGCCCCGGGGCCTGAGCGGGGATCTGTTCGGCTCTGATGCCAGAAAAGAGGTCACGGTGTTGAAACCGGGTGACGCAATCGCCGCTCCCACCGACGGCGTGACTCTGACGGGGATCGGCTATGCGGACGGGCGGCTCCATGTGCAGGCGTATTACACGGATATCCTCAAAACGGATAACCACGGCTCTATCTCTCTGGTAAATCGGGAGACCGGCGAGCGAATTGACGGCGACGGGTCTACGGCCTTTTTTGACAGCGCGCGAACAGGCAGCTACGAGGACTATATCTTCACCGGCATTGAGGCCGACGCCCTTGGCACTTACGCGCTGTACGGGGAATTCGTCACATCCCATGGCTCTGTGGAGGGAAATTGGAGCGTGACGTTCCCGCTGGAGAACACAGAGGGCAGTTGAGCAGACCTCGCCCCGTCTTTAGATTGAGCACATATGCAAGAAAAGCTCCGGTGCTTTCAGCGCCGGAGCTTTTCAAAAGACCGCTTACGATCGTGAGTTTCTGCATTTGTAACTTGGAAATACTCTAAGCCAAAAGCTTGACCATTTCAGTTTGTAATTACAAAATCCTCTTTGACCCAGTTTTGACCCAGAACACGAAAAAAGTGGGCAGGGCTGGACTGAGACAATGGAAAACCCGCCGAACGAACGGCGCTAAAAAGCACAAATCGGAGTCATTTCGGCTCCGATTTGTGCTTGAGACTGCCTCATAACCCGGAGGCCGTAGGTTCGAGTCCTGCCTCCGCAACCAGAAAAGTCCTGAAACCGGTCGGTTTCAGGACTTTTTTCTAACCTTTTGGCAGTAATTAGAAGCGCAAAATAACGCTTTCTAACACTTTTCTAACACATTCCGGCAAAAGGCTGTTTTTGGGCACAAAAAGCAATCATAATAGAGAAAGTAACGCTCCCAAGATCAAGATGATCTCGGGAGCGGTTTTTCGTTCAGATGGCGGCGGTATATGGCCATAAGACAGGTTCAGTAGAATGCTTCTCTTTCTACTCATCCTACGTTGTGGAACATTTAATGGGAAGTGCCTGCCTACTTGGTCAGAATATTCGGCAGCTGCGCGCGCAGGGCGGCCACGCCCTCGGCGGAGCCGAGGTCATAGCGCTCCACCATGCTCAAAACCGCCTGCAACGAGGTCTTCGGATCGCACCAGAGGTCCGGCTCATAGCCTTTGCCGTCTACATTCTCCATATTGTAGATGAAGTGGAACGACTGACCGAACTGGAAGCCGATGCCGGAGTTTGGAAGCATCCAGCCTCGCACATTTCCGACCAGCTGCGCGCCTCTCGTCGGGCCGCCGATCACAAGGCAGTTGTCAAGTGTCCTGCAATAGGTCACGATGCTCTCGCCGGCGGAGCCGGACATGCTGTCTGTCAGAAGAAGAATCGGAGTGCTGTTTTCCAGCAGCTTTCCCTGAAACAGATCATAGTCCTTATCGCCTGTCCGGAAGGCGGCAAATTCTTCACCCAGGTCCGCGTAGGCTTGGGTCCTATCGAACATAGCAGTGCCCCAGTTGGAGATAATCGTTTTCTGTTCGGGTTCTTCTCCCGTGTAGCTTTTCAGCCAGTTTTTGATAAAGTCTTCATCGCCGCCACTGTTGGAGCGGGCATCAATGATGATGAGCTTCGCGTTTTTAAGGTCAGAACCGGTGCGGACGAACTCGTCCATTGTCTCCTCATAATTCCAGTCAAACCTGCGAATCGTTATCAAGGCAATACCGTTTGATTTCAGATAATGATAATCCGGGACCTGCGAACCGTCTTCCAGATAGGACTGGCTCAGCGACCATGTGACCGAAACCGTTTTGGTCTCAGCGCCCCTGGTCAGGGTGATACTGTCTGCCGTATGCGCTGCTGTCGCGGGACAGAACTGACGCAGGGAATAGCACACTCGGCCGCTGCCGTCAAGATACGGCTTCATTTCGACATTCGCGTTGCCGCAGGAGGTATAGTACCACTTCTCGGTTTCCCCCAGCAGATAGTACCCGCTTTCATCCTTGCCAAAGCTTTGACCGCTGTAATAGTAAAGATACTGAACGCTTTTTTCAAAGGCCGGTTCATACCGCCCGGCGATCGAGAAATGTCCGTCCCGAACGAAAAGCAGGCGCGAGTAAATGAGCGAGACGAGCTGGTCCCACTTGATCGTCTGATAGGATGCAAGCTCTGCACGGATGGCATCTTCCGCCTTTTGGAACGTCTCCTCACCGAAATAGTAGTAAGCGCCGTAGGAGTAATGCAGCGCGCGGAAGAACAGGTCCACATCCTCAAGCGCTTCTTCGCGCGTAAGGACCGCCTTGCCGGGATTGTTCAGATTTTTCAGGCTGTCGATCTCTGCCTGCGTGATCTCGACCTCGCCGCGGTGATGCTGTAAATATGCTTCAAAGCCGTCGAACGACTCTTCCCTTGCCATATCGGCGCGGCGCTTCTCGTTCACGTCCTTAAGCAGTTTTTCAAATGCGTTTTGGTAGACCGCTGTGGAACCCTTGCTCAAAACGATGGCAGTATTGCTGTCGGCGTCATAATCGACGGTAAAGCCGAGCGCATCGCCGAGGTCGCGCAGCTTAAAATAGTTGTTTCCCCCGATGTTGTAGACGGAAAGACCGTCCGCAGCCTTTCCGTCGATCAAAACGGACTGCTTGCTGACAACGGCTGTTTTGGACTGATCCCGCCCGCGCGCAAGCTCGCCGCCGACAGGGGTATATTCCTTCCCGGAAACGACCGTGACCGCATTGCTTTGCTCATCGAACGAAACGGAAAAGCGGCTGTCCGTCTTGCTCAGAAGCTGCGCAAGATCGCGCAGCTTGAAATAGTTGCTGCCGTCGATGTTGTATTTGTCACAGTCTGCATCGACGCCGTCGACTGACAGATTTTGCGGCGAAGCCACCACATTCGCGGCGGAGACATAAGACACGGCAATGCAAACCAGGAGCAGCGTCAAAATGATGGGCAATAGCTTTTTCATGGATGATTCTCCTCTCCCTTAGCACGCTTTCGGTGCGCCGCTTTCAAAGAAGCGTTCCCCGTCAGAGCAATTTTTCACTTTAAGGGTAGCATACTCCATCGTATGCTGCAACGCAAATTGTGCATAAAAGCGGTATCGCCCGTCTAAAGGCGACCGATAGCTTCATCCGCGGCCTTTCAGCCGAGCTTCTGCGCAAGGTCCTCGAGCGCGGCGGTCATCGCCTCTTCAAACGAGGGGTGCGGACGCATGGCCAGCAGGAATTGATCGACCGTCATGTGGTTGGCGAGCGCCTGCGAGACGCCGCCGATCATGTCGCTCGCATGCTCGCACATGAGCTGCGCGCCGAGAAGCTCGCGTGTTTCGGCGTGGGCGACGAACTTCATAAAGCAGCGGCCCGGGTCGGCGATGAGCGTCTTGGCGTTGTCGAACATGACGTGTTTGCCGACCTTGACGGGGATGCCCGCCTCCTTGGCCTCGGTGAGGCCGACGACCGCGATCTCCGGACGGCAGTAGATGCAGCTCGGCACGACGGACATGGATGTGTGATTTTCCCTTCCGTAGAGCAGGTCGACGCAGGCGATGCCCTGCGCGGTCGCCACATGGGCGAGCTGAATTTTGGCCGAGACGTCGCCGATGGCGTAGATGTGGGGGATGCTCGTCTCGTAGCGCTCGTTCACGGCGATGCTGCGGCGGTTCATCTCGACAGAAATGCCATCCGCGAACAGGCCGTCGCAGTACGGGCGGCGGCCGATGGCGCAGAGCACGGCCTCGCCGGAGACGGTCTCGCTCTTTTCCTTGCAGGTGAAGTTGACGGCGATATCCTCACCCGTCTTCTCGACGCTCTGGACCATCGCGTTCGTGAAGACCTTCACGCCCTGCTTTTTGAGGATGAGCGCGAGGCTTTGGCCGAGCTCCTTGTCCATGTTGGGCAGCAGGCGGTCCATGCCTTCGATGACGGTCACTTCACAGCCGAGGTCTGCGTAAAACGTCGCAAACTCGATGCCGATGACGCCGCCGCCGATGATGACGATGGAGCGGTACAGGTGGTCGCACCCCTCAAGCAGCTCGTCGGAGGTCATCGCGAACTCAAGTCCGGGAATCGGCGGGCGGGACGGGACGGAGCCGGTGGCGATGAGGATATCGTCGCAGGTGTAGTCGTTGGCACCGCCCTCGGCGTCCGTCACGCGGACAGCGCCGGGTGCGGTGATGAGCGCCGTGCCGCGCAGAAAGTCGATCTTTGCGGTCTTGAAAAGCGATTCAATGCCGGAGGACAGCTTTTGCGAAATTTCGCGCTTGTAGGCAAAAATCTCCGTCATGTCGGCGCGGATATCGTCGGTGTGGATGCCGGCGTGTGCGCCGTGCTTGGCGTCGTGGAAGATCTGAGAAGAGTGCAGCAGCGTTTTCGTCGGGATGCAGCCGCGGTTTAAGCAGGTGCCGCCCGCTTCGCGTTTCTCGACGACGGCGACCTTCTTGCCGAGCTTGGCCGCATGGAGCGCGGCTTCGTAGCCGCCGGGGCCCGCGCCGATGACGATGAGTTCATAATGAGCCATAATAGTTCGTTCCTTTTTGAGAGCAATGCCGCCGACTTTTGCGTGATGTTGAGATATGCGCTGCCTTCGTCAGGCAAACTGATAACGTAAAACCATGTTGCGCGCCGCGCCGACCTCGTCGAGACGGCGGACGGGCGTGGAGTGGGGAGCGGTGTGGAGCGTCTCGGGATCGGAGTGCGCAAGTTCAAAGAGCTTGCAGTAGATGCCGCAGACCTCGTCCATGGTCTCTTTGCTCTCAGTCTCGCAGGGCTCGATCATGAGCGCCTCATGGACGATGAGCGGGAAGTACATCGTGGGCGGGTGCAGGCCAAAGTCGAGCATGCCCTTGGCAAGGTCGAGCGCGGAGACGCCCGTCTCCTTGTGGAGATCGACGAGCGACATGACGAACTCGTGCATGCAGATCTCGTCATAGGCCATGGTGAAGGTATCCTTGAGCCTGACGCGCATGTAGTTCGCGTTCAGCACGGCGTTCATCGCCGCCTCGCGGATGCCGGACTTGCCGAGCGTGAGCACGTAGGTCAGCGCGCGCACGACGACGTCGAAGTTGCCGTAGAACATCTTCACGCGGCCGATGGACTTTTCGGGGTATGCAAAGCCGTACTTGCCGTCCTTTTCGACGACCAGCGGGCCGGGCATGTACTTTTTGAGGAATTCCTTGCAGCCGACCGCGCCTGCGCCGGGGCCGCCGCCGCCATGCGGTGTGGCGAACGTCTTATGCAGGTTACTGTGGATGCAGTCAAAGCCCATGTCACCGGGACGGACGACGCCCATGACGGCGTTGAGGTTCGCGCCGTCGTAATAGCACAGGCCGCCCGCATCGTGAATGATCTTCGTGATCTCGAGGATGTTCTTGTCGAAAATACCGACGGTGTTCGGGTTCGTCAGCATCAATCCCGCGGTGTCGGGGCCGACGGCGGCGCGCAGCGCGTCGAGGTCGACGCAGCCGTCCACGCCGGACGGGATGTTGATGACATGGAAGCCGCACATCGCGGCGGTTGCGGGATTTGTGCCGTGGGCGGAGTCGGGCACGATGATCTTCGTGCGGTTAAAATCGCCGCGGTCGGTGTGATAGGCCTTGATGAGCAGAACGCCCGTGAACTCACCGTGCGCGCCCGCCGCGGGCTGGAACGTGACAGCGTCCATGCCGAAGACCTCGCCAAGCTCAGAGCCTAACGTGTGCAGCGCCTCGAGCGCGCCCTGCGCGGTCTCAATGGGCTGGAGCGGGTGGAGCTGGGTGAAGCCCGGCAGCGCCGCCATGTCCTCGTCGATCTTGGGGTTGTACTTCATCGTGCACGAGCCGAGGGGATAGAAGCCGTCGTTCACGCCATGGATGCGCTTGCAAAGGGCGGTGTAGTGGCGGGTGAGCTCGTTTTCGCTCACATGGGGCAGGTGCAGCGCCTCGCTGCGCTCTTCGGGGAGCTGATATTCGGGGACGTCACACTCCGGCATGAGGGTCATGCCGCGGCCTTCGACGCCAAGTTCAAAAATGAGCTTCATTTACAGCACCTCCTTCACGATGGCGACAGCTTTGTCGAGCTGCGACTTGGAGACGAGCTCCGTCACGCACCAGAGAATGCCGCCCTCGACCTCTGCGCCGCCGAGGATGCCCTCTGCTTCGAGCGCGTTGAGGATCTTCCTGCGGCAGTTGGGGCATTCGACTTCGGTGACGAACTCGTGGAAGAATTCACCCTTGTACTTCAAGGTGCAGCCGATCTTTTCAAGTTCAGAAGCGAAATAGTGCGCCTTCGAGGTGCAGAGCCGCGCGCACTGCTTCATGCCCTTTTCGCCCATCGCGGCCATGTAAACGCCCGCGGCGAAGGCGCATAGCGCCTGGTTGGAGCAGATGTTGGAGCTGGCCTTTTCGCGGCGGATGTGCTGCTCACGCGCGGACAGCGTCAGCACGTAGCCAACCTCGCCGTCCACATCCTTCGTCTGGCCGACGATGCGGCCGGGGAGCTTTCTCGTCATGGCGGATGTCGTGGCCATGAAGCCGAGGAACGGACCGCCGAACGCCGTGTCGAGGCCGAGGGGCTGACCGTCGCCGACGGCGACATCCGCACCCATCGCGCGCGGCGTGGGCAGAATGGCGCAGGCGATGGGGTTCACGCCCATGACGAACTTTGCGCCCGCGGCGTGGACGATCTCACCGACCGCCTTGGCGTCTTCGATCTGGCCGAAGTAGTTCGGCTGCTGGAGGTAGAAGCACGCGGCGTCATCGCCGAGCGCTTCCTTGAGCGCGTCGAGATCGGTCCTGCCGTCCTTTGCGGGGACGACAAAAAGCTCGGTATTCGAGGCGAAGCAGTAGGTCTTCATGACCTCGATGACCTGCGGATGGGCGCAGGCGGAGACATAGGCCTTCGTGCGCTTGCGGTCCTTGCACATGGGGATCGTCTCGGCCGCGGCGGTCGCGCCGTCGTAGTGCGAGGCGTTGGAAACGTCCATGCCGGTCAGCTCGCAGATCATCGTCTGGAATTCAAACGTGCCCTGCAGCACACCCTGGCTGATCTCAGCCTGATAGGGGGTGTAGCAGGTGACAAGCTCTTCGCGGGAGGTGACGGATTTGACGACCGACGGGATGAAGTGGCGGTAGGCGCCCGCGCCGCGAAGAACAGTCTTGAAGACCTTGTTCTTTTCGGCCATGGCGGTGACGGCCTCGCGTACCTCAAGCTCGCTTAAGCCCTCGGGGATGTTCAGCCCGCCGTCAGGCAGGAGCATCTCCTGCGGGACGGCCTTGTACAGCCCTTCCAGGCTGTTGACTCCGATGGCGGCGAGCATTTCTTCCCGTTCCGCAGCCGTGGTGGGAACGTAAGAGCCCATGTTAGCCCTCCTGCGCGCAATGCGCTTCGTAAGCGGCGGCGTCAAGCAGCTCCTCGGTGTCGGTCACGGGGGAGACCTTGATGATCCATGCGCCGTAGGGGTCGGAGTTCAGCGTCTCGGGCGCGTCGGCCAGCGCTTCGTTGACCTCGCAGATCGTGCCGCTGACGGGACAGATCACGTCGGAGACAGCCTTGACGGACTCGACATCGCCGAAGCTCTCGCCGGCGGTGACGCTGTCGCCCTCGGCGGGCAGGTTGATAAAGACCACATCGCCCAGCGCATCCTGGGCAAAATCAGAAATGCCGATCACGGCGACGTCGCCGTCCATCTTGACCCACTCGTGGGACTTGGAATACTTCAGCTCAGCGGGAAAATTCATCATGTGTTCCTCCTTGAATTTGATAGAGTTGTTCTTATGTCAATGTACTTAGCGCTCCAGTTTGTAGAACGGCATCGGCACGATCTCCAGCTCGACCATGCGGCCGCGCACGTCGGCGTTGAGGTGCTTGCCGATCTCGATATCTTGGGCGGGGATATAGCCCATCGCGACGCCGCAGCCGATATAGGGCGCGAACGTGCCGGAGGATGCCCAGCCGATCTTTTCTCCGTCCATCGTGTAGAGGTCGCAGTGCTCGCGCACGATGCCGCGGCCGACGACTTTCATGCCGATGCGCTTCATTTTCGGCGCGCCGAGCGCGACAAGCGCGTCGCGGCCGATGAAGTCCTTGCCCGTGAGCTTGCACGGAAGTCCCGCCATCTTCGGCGTGATCTCGTCGTTCATCTCGTGGCCGTAGAGCGGCATCGAAGCCTCTAAGCGCAGCGTGTCGCGCGCGCCGAGGCCGCAGGGGATCAACCCCTCGGGCTCGCCCGCCTTCAGAAGCGCTTTCCACAGGTCGACGGTGTCCTTGGCCTTGCAGTAGATCTCAAAGCCGTATTCACCGGTGTAGCCCGTCTGGGAGACGAGGGCGCGGATCGTGCGCTCGCCGAGGTTCAGGGGCACGTCTTCGGTGAAGGTGTAGTACTTGGCGGGGATGTACTGCTCGTCGCAGAGTTTTTTGAGAATGTCGCCGGACCTGGGGCCCTGCAGGGCGATCTGGCCCCAGTCGTTGCCCTCGTCGCGGTAGTCGACGTCGCCGGAGAGGTGGCTCTCGACCCAGGCGGCGTCCTTTTCACGGTTGCCCGCGTTGACGACGAGCCAGTAATTGTCCGCTGCGCAGCGGTAGACGATGAAGTCGTCGATGATGCCGCCATTGTCGTTGCAGAACATCGAGTACTTGATCTCGCCGTCTTTCATGTTCGAAATGTCGGCGGTGATGATCTTCTGGACGTTGGCGACGGCGTCAGGGCCCTTGAGGCGAAGCTCGCCCATGTGGGAAACGTCGAACAGACCGGCCTTTTCACGAACGGCCATGTGCTCGGCAATCACGCCGGTGGGATACTGCACGGGCATCAGGAAGCCGCCGAATTCGACGATCTTGCCGCCCATGTCCACATGCGTTTGGTAAAGTGGGGTCTTCTTTTCCATAGTGCGCATCCTCCGAAAACAATAATTTTAATGAATATTATAAAAATTATTAAAATTAAGCATCAAAAAAGAGACACAAAACTCCCTTTTGAGCTTTGTGCCTCCGTTGATCACCTGAGAGATTCCCCGCCCGAGCCATCGCGGCAGGTTGCACCTTCGGCGTGCGTAAACGCACTTTTCGGAGCGTCGTCCGAGTTCGGCCCTTTTGCCTGAGAGCTTCTGCGTTCCCCTTCGGCGCCGCGGCAGAATATTCCGCGGTCTCTCCCGAACTCATCATCCGATCGGTTGATTCATTTTGCTTTTTAAAGCTAACATAAGAATTGGCCTTTGTCAAGAAAGAAAAAATAATATTTTGTTAAAATATTTCAAGCGGAAATTCGGCAAACCGAAAACTGCCGAAACGGGTCAAAATTTGAAAGCATCCCGTTGTTATGACTGCGTTGCCGGCCAGGTTCCATTTCGCTTCGGCATAGCTTTATTTGTATTTCGCATTTGCATTTTGCCTAAAGCGGCGGCGGAGAAGTGATGGGGCGTCTATTTTCTTCGACGAAATCCGTCCTGCGCGGACAAAATTGTATTGACAACGGCGTAGGATGGGTCTATTGTACACACATCATTCGTCAAATGCTTTGAGCAGGACACGACTTCCCCGGATCACCGCTTTCAGAGAGCCGTTGGTGGTGCAAAACGGCAGCAAGGAACGGGCAGGCCATCCCCTGTGAGCAGCCGCGGTGAAAGGCGCAAACGCCGAGTAATCGCAGCCGGTCCCCCACCGTTAACAGGGTGCGCTCTCCGATCCATTCGGGCAGCGGTCGAGCGGCCGGTTTTCCGGCAAGCAAAGTGGTAACGCGGAAGTTGAGATCTGCGGCGGATATCGCCGCGATATTGGCCTTCGTCTTTGCGATGGGTTTTCGTTGTGGAAAACCTGCGGCAGAGGCGGGGCTTTTCTTTTTGCTCCCGGCATTGACGAAGAACACAGCTTTTTTAGGAAAGAAAGGGAAATCACATGAACACACTCGTCATCGTGCTGATCGTCGCTGCCTGCGCACTCTATGGGCGCTGGCTCGCCAAAACCTGGGGCATCGACCCCAAGGCGCAGACGCCCGCCGTCAAGTATAACGACGGCAAGGACTTTGTCCCCACCAACGGCTGGACCGTCTTCAGCCACCAGTTCTCCTCCATCGCGGGCGCGGGCCCTGTCACCGGCGCGATCCAGGCCGCCGCGTTCGGCTGGCTGCCGGTGCTGCTGTGGGTGCTGCTCGGCGGTGTCTTCTTCGGCGCTGTGACGGACTTCGGCGCGCTGTACGCCTCCGTCAAAAACGACGGCAAGTCCATGGGCATGCTGATCGAAAAGTACATCGGCAAGCTCGGCCGCAAGCTGTTTCTGCTGTTCTGCTGGCTGTTCTGCCTGATCGTCATCGCGGCGTTCGCCGACATGGTCGCCGGCACGTTCAACGCCTACACCGTGGTCGACGGCGTGACGCAGCTTGCTGACGCCGCGCAGACCAACGGCGCAGCCGGTATGGTGTCCATCATGTTCATGGTGTTCGCCGTCGTCTTCGGCCTTGTGCAGAAGAAGCTGAACCTCTCGGGCTGGAAGGAAGCCGTGCTCGGCATCCTCTGCATCGTTGCCTCGTTCGCCGTCGGCATGAACTGCCCACTCATCTTCGGCAAGGCGACTTGGAGCTACATCACGTTCGTCTACATCTTCTTCGCCGCCGTTCTCCCGATGTGGCTTTTGAAGCAGCCGCGCGACTACATGACCACCTTCATGTTCATCTGCATGATCGCGGGCGCGGTCGTCGGCCTTCTCGTTGCGCATCCGACGATGAACCTCCCCGTCTTCACGGGCTTCAACAATGAAAAGCTCGGCACGATGTTCCCCATCCTGTTCGTCACCGTCGCCTGCGGCGCGGTGTCCGGCTTCCACAGCCTCGTCTCCTCCGGCACGTCGTCCAAGACGGTCGAAAACGAGAAGGACATGCTCAAGGTCGGCTACGGCGCGATGATCCTCGAGAGCCTGCTTGCCGTGCTCGCACTCTGCGTGGCCGGTGCGGCCGCCGCGG
>ENA-OOZT01001630-OOZT01001630.1-human-gut-metagenome-genome-assembly--contig:-NODE-1630-length-14672-cov-6.510159_pt1 | contig 14672 bp, 19 predicted proteins | sample MGYA00241192_ERZ501407 | MGnify/ENA primary metagenome ERZ501407 (study PRJEB25962, sample SAMEA2042911) | human gut metagenome | biome: human gut; feature: human-associated habitat; material: faeces...
CCAGATCGTTTCTGATGGCGCGGCTCTTTTATGTACTTCTTTTAGCCCTATACGAACCCTCTATATGTCCGATCTCCAATAAACTTAATCGGCGCTGTATGATAACCTGGAACCTGATCTGCCGCCCATACCGCAGCATCTCTGATATTGTTAGAGTGATTTCCCGCAATTACTTCCGGGAAAAACGCAGACGAAAAATCTGTGGAGTTCCCGCCCTCAACTGTGTCACTCCATCCTAAAAACGCGCGACTTTGCGAATAGCTATAAATGTTGAATTGATTTGACCATCCAGTCCCTGCCGCGGAGTAACATGCATCCAAAAAAACGAATCTCCAATTTCCATGAATATCATCGCGTCCCATTGTCCATCCGAGTCCACTGAGCACAGTTTGATCCTCGTCACCATGGCATGCAAGATATAAACCGTAAGCATTATCATCATCTATAAAGGCATCTAGGCTTTGTCTTAAATAATACTGTGCGCTAATGCACGGTTCATAGGTTGTATATCCAAGCTCATTAAAGCATGTCGTTGCATCTGCTGTCTGTTTTTGTGGATTTGGAAAAGCTCCCTCTCCATCTGCTGAAAATGCCCGTGCCACCATTCTCTTTTCTGAATAGGCGATATCTTCCCCCGTTACCGCATCAATATAAACGGAATAATTTCCAATCGTAAAGTGATACGCCATCCGCACTTCGCCATAATGCCTTGTCGTGGAATTTTCATCGCGTAAATAATTCCTTTTTGTAAATGTCAGCTCACACTCAGCATTTGACAAGTTCAACCCTTCAACCGTGTCCAGCTGTGTAAGTCGCTCAAATGCATCGGATTGTGTTATGCCCGGTGTGATCGTATTCTGTACTTTTTCACACGCATTCTCCCTTCATGTTTTATCGATTCTCTTTTAGAAGCCCATCTACAACATCTAGCAAATACTCATGTGCATCTTCCTGAATATCGAACCCTTTGGATATGCCCGGATCTCCGCTAAGCATCAAATATCCATCTTGTTCATACACCCCCGTTCCAATATAACAATACGGCTCATTTTTATAGACTCCAATCGCATACCCGTCCCCGAAGTCTATATAATACTTCGCCGTTCCTCTCCACCCTTGGCTTGACTCTGTCAAAGCTTCTTTTCCAAACATTTTTCTGAGTTTTGTAACGGTCTCATCCTCATCAATTTCAAACGTCTTATTCCCATTCAATCCGTCATAAATATATAAAACTGCCTTGTTTTCTGAGATTTCTTTCTCCTTGTCCTCACTAACATATTCTTGTTTTATTTTCCCTCCCGCTTCCATTTCAGGTTCCCGATCTACCCCCATCCCATCTTTGTAGAAATACTCCTCCACGCTTAATTTTTCTCTCGTTTCTCTACATCCACACATAATCAGAATTAGCCCAATGCACATCAATGCAACAACACTTTTAATTCGCATTTCTCTATTCGATCCTCTCTATCATTCATTAGCACTTTGCGTCACAACAATCTTTACAGTCATCTCCCTTTTCCACTTGATTTTAACTATAATTCTGCTCAAGTGTAAACCACATGAACTTTACACGCAGGCAACGCACAGTTGCTTTTTCTATATTTCCATGTAGTGCTTTTAATTTCTTCCCTTTTTTGATATAATTCTCACGCTGCGACTCCTTCCAGCGGAAGGAGGTGAACGCCTTGTCGTACTTAATCGCCTTTGCTATCTCCGTACTGGCAGGCGTAGTTTCATACTACATCTGCAAGTGGCTGGATGGAGATAGTTGACTCCGCAGCACCCGGCCCAACGGTCTGGTCCACCGATAACGGACAAGAAGCCCTCCAGAAGCTGCAACTTCTGGAGGGCTTCGCTACGCCTTGTGTAGTTTTCTTAACCGCCTTTGCTCGGTCAACTGTAGTTTAGCAGATTCCGCTGATTTTGTCAACGGATGATCCTGTCGATTGGCGGTATTCCCGCATTATATTATATACTATATATACAGTATATAAATTATATATCATTTTCCGTTATTTCTTCAAAACAGATCACTATGCGTTCCTGTTCTGGTTAAGCATAGAACAAGCTCATCATTCTTGATCTCATAAATCAGGAGCCAGTCTGGGGTTATATGGCACTCTCGGCATCCGATATAGTCCCCGGACAGGTTATGATCCCGATAGATTTCTGGCAGCGGCTTCTGTTCAGCCAAAATAGTGATTACTTCCTCCAGCAGCCGCACATCATAGCCTCTCCGAACAATCCGCTTGTAGTCTTTCTTGAAGGCCGTCTGATACCTAATCGTCAGCATTCAGATCCTCCATCAGGTCTTTTACGGAGGAAAAAGACCTGCTCATTCCAATCCCATTCTCTGCATCCTCGATTGCTTTCCTTGTTACAGCGTTCGGTATTTCTCCGCCGATTTCAAAAGGAATGCGATACTCACGGACCGCCTTCTTTGCAAAAATATTAAATGCGGCTGTCATTGTCATTCCCATATCTGCGCAAAATGCCTCAAACTGCATTTTTAAGTCGCTGTCCATCCGGATATTGATATTTGTGCTTGCCATTATCGCAGCTCCTTTCTGTTCTTAACATTTTTATTGTATTCTATTTTATTTACATTGTCAATACGTCTGCTCCATTGCCTCCAACTCGGCCATAGACTTCACGACGCCATGCCCGGCACGAACCTGAGTAAGGCCGCGATCCAGCTTCCGCAGATACGTGGAGTTTCTTTCAGCCTTCTCCATTTCACCGTACCGTTCCTCACTGATGATTACCACGTTCTTATCTTTCTTCCGCGTGTCAATTACAGTTTCGTCAATCATATTGTCTCACTCCTTGCATTGTTTCTTGTACTTTTCATTGTGCCACTTATTATTATGAATACGCTGCACAGTAGCCTTTCCAATTTTCGGGGAAATACGCCCTGAAAAAGCATTCAATAATTTATATAAAGTATATAAATTAAATAATATATATACTTTATATCACATCAATCTGCTATTTCTTTTTAGCTCATTGCTTGTTATACTATTTCCGTTCAAAGAAGAAGGATTGCGCGCCATGAGAATGTAATAGGAGGGAAGCTGCGCTTATGATTACACGCAAAGAAATTGACTTGGCTGCACCGCTAACAACGCCACAAATAGAAATGCTAACGGCTCTCGCGGCCGCTCCATCGACCGCAGATGTAGACTGTCCAGAATTAACGGCAGCACAACAAAACAGCTTCCATCGGCTCATCCGCAAAACGGAATCCCGCTTTGTCTCAGGTGACACAGATACATCGAAAAAGTAGCGTTATTTTCTGAAACAATCATCAGGCAACCTTGCCATAAATCTATATATTGTAAATAGTTTATATAACGTATATACTTTACGCAAAGTATATACGTTATTTTGTTTCCCACCACTTTCGGATTGTCTTTGGGTCCAGCCCTGTTTCCTTATGACAATCAGCTTTTCTACCAGACGGATTTTCTTTTCTCCATTCGTAGACTTTCATCTGTGCTGTTGGGCGACCATCCGCAGCCTTCATTGGTATCCCTATTGCTTTCATATCCTCTTTTCGCCTCCGCGCTAAATAGAGATGCTTTTCCTGCGTTAGCCCGTTTCTTCTGTTCCGCTCTATATGAACGTCCGTCAGCGCCTCTATATCGGAAATCGTAAAGTTGTAATATTCCCGGTCATACGCCTCCAGCGCACTCTTAATATCATCCTCAGTCAACGCATTCTCATGTTGCACCATCTGGAGATCCTCAAATGCAATCTGCATATCCTTCCGAAGCTGCGCCTTCGGAACATCGCATTTATAGGCGTAAATTGCCATACACATCAAAAAGAAATACCGGTGTCCGCCCCGGATTGATAATATCTGCCGCAGCCACCAATGGTAAAGTGCATACGGATCGTCGCCATGTACCTTTCCTGCAATGTCCCATTTTTTCGGGTACTTTTCGCCCTTGACAATAACTCGCTCATACCACTCCGGATACGCTTCCCGCGCTGCCGCTCTCGTTATCTTCGACGGTCTAAACGGCTTATTGACATCCACCCGATTTTCCGGTCTGGCATAAGCGTTCAAATATTCCAACGTCACTGGCTCGCCGGTTCGGAACGCCACAATCTGATTACCATGCTTTTCGTTGATGCTGCCGACCATACGGAAGCTCTGGTTGATGGACTGATACTGGATCTCTTTGTTTTGCGACGTTGCCTTGTATTCCCACATCCGAAACGTAAGATCATACTTTAGGCTTTTCAACTGAATTTTAATATTCGGGTATAGATCGATTGGCTCCCGGAAAAAATAGCAAACGTGCAGGCCAGTTCCGGACAGAACAAGATACGTCGGCATCGGCAAGCGACGGATCCGCGTCGGATCGCCGCCAAAACGTAAAAATAGATTCCGCAGCTCCTTCAGGCCAACACCATCCAGATCGAAGATCATCGCGTTCATCCGCTGCGCGTGCTCCAGCTTATTGGATCTTCCGCGATAGGCCAGCCCGCTGCACAACGTCAGCGGATTTTGTTCGATAAATTCCATATAATCATTTTCCCACTGATCGGAGAACATGATTCTTCGGCGCATTCGCTTAAACCCATCGGACGTTTGCTCCCGATACAGATAAATTGCGTTGGGATGAGAATAATCCATATGCCGCTCGTCAGAACGCTCGTTATTTGGGAACATCTCTCTGTAAAAATCATAGCCGCTGACTTCTGGAAATTGAGAGCTTAAATACTCATAGCCTTCAGTGTAATTCTGTGTCATACACAAAGTCCTCCCAGTAAAAGAAAAAGAAGCAAAAAGAAAAATCCGCTGCGGCGGGGATTCCAAACCATCCGGATTTGCCCACCGCCTTTCCCACAGGCTTACGCCTGCCGGTACGCCCACAGGATTCCCCACACCATAAAGGCGTGGAGAATCCTGATGGACGACCTTGGAAAAGACCGTGGACAAATCCTACCCTGCTATCGGATGGGCTGCGCCCCCCGATCCAGCACCCAGCAAATCGCTACAAACTGCTGACCCCTGCTCGCTTCCTAAAAAGAGAAATTTTTTATTTTTTCGCAACAAAAATCCAGCCCCTGTTCTAGCCTTAGACCCCTATACGGGGGCTTAGATTATCAATAGCTTTTTCCCTATTTTTTGACCGTTATTATAGCCTGTCCAAAACGCGATTTCAAGGGTTGCGGACAGGCTATTTTGCTATCCATTTTTCGTTCCAGCCCGCATATCTGCGGGGACGATTCCAAGCGGTTTTGTGTGCTGAATGATATATTCCCAATAGCCAACTCTATAGTTTGCCCGAAGCTGCCGTGAGAATAGCGTATTGTGCGCTGCTTTGATTTCTTTCCAGTTTTCCGTTTCGATTAAATTCTCATAGCTGCTCCCGCTGCAAATCATCGTAATGCCCACGTCCGCAAGCAAGCCATTTTTTCTGGCCAGAAGATCTTCCTCGATCAGCTGCCTTGCCTGGCTCTCTGTAAAATCGACCGAGTAAGGACTCTGAAGTACCGTCTCCCATACCTTTGCCGTCAGCAGCTTATTCCTGCCGGTTTTATACCGTATTTCTTTTTCGGAGGACATCACGACAACATACCCTGTATGTATCTTTTTCGGCCGCAGCCCTCTATCCGCATTTGCTCTTTCCCGCGAAATCCTGAGAAGGTTCGCATTGAGGGCGCGCTGGTCGGCGATTTCAGCCGTTTTCCGCTCCACCTGCTGTAGAAGGTCGTCTATCTGCGCTTGCACCCTCTGTGCGGCTCTGTCGGCCTCGTGTGCCGCCTCCTGTTTTACTCTGGATATCTCCCGCGCAGCGGCTCTTTCTGTTTCCTCTTTTTCGCGCTTGGCTCTATTGCGCTGATCAAGAAGTGTCTCATATTCCTGCTTTGTTTGAATCACATGGGAACACTCCTGGTCGTCCAGGCTGTCCACGGGTTTATACCCACCCGTCCACTGTTTTTTTACATACTCGATATCTCACTCGCCTCCCATCAAAGGCCACGGATATAGTTGTCCGCGACCACGCTAATTCTGTTATGCCCCAGCGCCTTGCTGCAGACCAGCATAGCAGCCTTGTCCAGCTTCTTGCCCGCTTCATCCTTGCGGCAAGTGTAGACGTCGCTCTGATATCTTTTTCCGGTCCCCTTATTCACCCGGTCAAATGGAATTTCGCTGATCTTTCTCGCATGAGCTTTGTAGATGGCAACTGCATAATCCGAGCGGTAACTGTGAATGTCCGCGCATTGGTGAATGAACTGCCAAACCTTTTCATCGGGCGGCGTGTTCTTCATCCGGTCAATGATCTGCGTTTGATTCTTCCCTATAATGGGGCTTACACGCTCCCTGCCGCCTTTTCCGTTCCGCACATGGATGAAATACTCACCGTCAAACATTCGCGTGTCCTGCAGCATCTGAAGCCGCTTCGTGTCGCCCGGCGTTCGCTGCTGCTCTGGAATTTTCTCAAGTGTCGTGATCTGCGCTTCGATCTGTTCCCGTGTCACCAGATCCGTTCCCTTCAGATCTGCCAGCTCACTGCGCCGCAGTCCGGTTCCCCGGCAGAATTTTATCAGCTCATCGTTGTTAGCTTCCGAGAAGTGCCGATCCCGCTTGGCGTCTCCCCGGCTCCGTTTGATTTCTGACCGGTTCCGCTTCGGCGGCTTGAAGTAGTCTTCATCGTCTGGCTTTATGCCATACAACTTCCCCAAGGCTTTTGCCTCGGCCTGAATCGTCCAAGCCGATAGATCCTGGTCAACTCGCACCTGCAGCCACTCGTTGACATACCTTTTTGCTTTCTTCAGCGTCGTACATTCCGGGTATTTTTCCTTGACATACTTCAAGAAGTACTTTATGTGCTTCCAGTAGGTCTTGTATGTGTTGACCGAGAAGATCTTATCGTCGGCTGTCCCATTCAAGACTGCCTCGCGCTTGCTTTCTCCCAGTGCCAGCATAGACGTTAATTTTTCATACGCCTGCTGGTGCAGATCCTTCGAGTACGATTTGTTTTTTCGCCCCAAATAGTAGCCCCCTTTTCATTACGATATATAAATTATATATCGTATATACTTTATTTCTATTATATCAATTATTTACATTATATCATCGTTCAAGCTAAGCCGCTTCACGTCAGTTTCCGAAGAAACCTCGACGATCAGCAAAGTACACTTTTTTAAGTCTTATGTGTGACTGTTTTGAAGATTTCTCTTCTACACTTTTTTCTTGCTTATGTGTGCAGCCTATTTATTAGCGTCTACGGCAGTTGAGGTTCTGTCGAATCCTTTTCCGATGGATCAGCTCTCCAGTGCTTTCTACAGTACACTGGCAACATTCAGTAGGTGGATGGAGAACAGATGCGTTCTGCTTACCTGTGCTTTCACAAAGATTACTCGCAGCAGGGTCCATGATGTGCTTTCCAATTCACAAAGGTTACTACGGCAAGCCCACACATCACAAAGGTGCATCATACCTTTTTAGCGGCTCTAAAATAAAAACTGCTAAACCCCCGGCAGCTACCGGGACGCTCTAGGCCTAATTACTATTTATACTCGCCCAGACGAGTTTTCTGTAAAATTCACTGAGCCTTTCCCGCCGCTCAGTATTTGCAGTAAATATCCGCTGCCTCATCAACGGACGTTCCATCAAAAGCCGTATTGAACGCTTCCACGACCTTTCTAGTGTCTGCCTGATCCAGACCGACGATCTGTGCCGCCCGGAGAAAATAGCCCACACAGGCATCGTTACTCCAGATTTCAGTGTTCTCCATTATCGCATCGGTGAAGCTGGCTCCAGCCGAATCTTTCGGCGTCATTTTTGCTGATTCAACCTTTCGCATATAGTCCTTAATTGTCATTTGTTTTCCCTCCCAGCCAGTTCTAATTTACCATCCTTTTCTGTTCAATCCCATCTTACCATACTATGCTGATAAAGTCAACATAAACCGAGTATATACAGATATAACGGTTTACCCGTTCACGCATTCGCGCAAACGGGTAAACCGTTATTAGGCATCCCAGATGCCCAGAGTTCCCCGGCGCAGCAGCACCGTGCGGGGTAAACCCCAGGCGTCTGCGGACGCCTCCCCTGCTCGATGACGACAACGAACCGCCCTTCCTGTCGGCTGTCCGTTGTCGCCACCGAGCAATGCGCTGCATCGAGTATTCGCCGCGCCATCGAAAAAATTCCGATATGCCGCTGCTTATACAACCAATCGCGCAGGTTTGTATCTCCGTTTGGTTTCCTTGACAATAATTATTTAGTATGTATAATATAATTATGGACACACTAAGATTTGAGTGGGACCCCAACAAGAATGAGATCAACAAGAAGAAGCACGGTTTATCTTTCGAGGCAGCAAAGGAGGTCTTTTACGACGAGTTTGCCATTCTATTTGACGATCCGGATCACTCCATTGAAGAAGATCGCTTCCTCATTATCGGATCGATCAAATCGCAGAAAATTTGCATTGTAAGCCATTGCTACCGCGACAAAGAAAACTGCATCCGTATTATCTCAGCAAGGCAGGCAACCAAAACCGAGCAACGTATTTATCTTGATGGAATTTGAGGTGATAGTATGAGAGATGAATATAACATCAGTGAGCTGAACCCAAGAAAAAACCCCTACGCGAACCGGCTGAAAAAGCAGATTACCATCAACATCGACGGCGGCACCATCGACTACTTCAAGTCTCTGGCTGACGCCAAAGGTATCCCCTATCAGACCCTGATTAACCTCTATTTGAGAGACTGTGCCGATAACCACCGGCAGCTCCAATTATCCTGGCAGTAATGCTTCTGCAAGACTGTTTTTTCATCCAACGAAACTACACAGCATTGTACAACAGGATGGCTGTACTTTTCATTGCAAAAAAGTACAGCTATCCTGAAATTTTATTATTTTCCGCTAAGGCACATTTCACGCATACGCAGCAGCCTATTGACGAATAATATATATCGTGATATATATTAAATTGGGAGGTGACAGTTATGGAGACTGCAAAGATTTTTGAAAATGGGAGAAGTCAGGCCGTGCGGCTTCCGAAGAAATTTCGCTTCAATACAGATGAAGTGATCGTCCAGCAGCTCGGTGACGCCGTGATCCTCGTGCCGATGGAGTCCATGTGGCAGACTTTTATGGACGGACTGAACAGCTTCACCGACGATATTTTTGAGGATGGCCGGGATCAGGGCCTCCAACAGGAGCGTGAAAATCTGTGACTTATATGCTGGACACAAATATTTGCATCTACGCGATGAAAAACAAGCCCGAACACGTATTGCAGCGGCTGAAGAAAGAATTGAATAGCGGCATCTGTATTTCATCTATCACGCTGGCCGAGCTGGAGTATGGGATGAAGCACAGCTCCAATCCCGCAAAAAACGAGCAGGCGCTGCTTCGTTTCCTGATTCCATTGAGCATCCTTCCTTTCGGAGCTGCAGCAGCTTCGGAATACGGCGAGATCCGATCCTACCTGCAGGATAGAGGTACGCCGATTGGCCCACTGGATATGATGATCGCCGCGCACGCCAGATCTGAAGATATGATTCTGGTCACAAACAACGTCCGAGAGTTCGAGCGTGTGCCTGGCTTGGTTGTTGAAAATTGGGTGGAGTATCCCTGTACATTTGCAGCTCCCTCCGTTACGTAATCTCGCATAATTCCCATTGCAGCCCAAAATTTATGCAGGCTACTCAACAGAATAGCTGTACTTTTACGGCAAAAAGCACAGCTATTCTGAAATATTATTTCATTTGTAATTACCAATATCAATTAGCTGTTGTATTATCCTCGCTGCTCTGTCAGATACAGCTGGACTCTTTTATCGATTTGCTCTGCAGTCTCTTCTACTGTTTTTGCTCCGGCAAACATGTAACTAGTTTCGTCTTCTAGGATTTCTGAAACCATTTCATCATAATAAGCCAAACTGCAAATATCTTTTTGAATTTTCTCAAGCTTCTTTGTGCTTTCTTCTGATACTCCATTAGCACGAGCATTTTCCAGCGATGTTACAAATCCACTTTGCAACGGAATCCAGCCGCCTCTCGTTGCATAATACTCAGAAGAGAACATCATTTTCATAAATTCCCACGCTCCATATTTTTCCTCTGCCATTGTGGGAATCGACATGGGTAAATTTAAATAAAAGCTGCCGCCTGCAGCATCCGGGTATCCCAGGTAAAGAAGCTCTCCATTGAATGAATCATCTGTTTCTGCAAACATTTCTGGAGAAAGAATCATAAGCTGTGCAAAGATAATCTCTCCATTTCGAAGTGCATCCATTTCATTTTCTGCCTTGTACTGTATTTGAATGTGCGGCTGTACATTATTTAGGAATCTTAAAAAAGAAATTGCTTCATCGGAATTAAAGTTTGACTCCACCTTTTCATAATCCACCAGTGTATGAATCATATATAACGGCAATGTTAAAGCGAGTGACTCTCTTGGCTCTCCATAAAATGCCGACAAGATTTTCTTATTATTCGCCAGCTCATCATTGATAGCTTTATAGGTCCATTCCGTTCTGCTTCCTGCAACCGCTTGCGTTCCAGCTGTTGTCACAATCGAATAGCTCTGCGGAATTCGGTACAAATTGTGATCGGCGCTTTCTAGTTCCTTCATCAAGTTATCTGTAAAATCATCTCTATTTACAGAATCATCTGCATCAATCCACTCATACAAATTTTCAAGAATTCCCCTGCTTACATATGCCTCAAACGGAAGTCCGTTGACAAATAGTAAATCTGGTGCATTCCCCTGAATCAAATCAATTTGAAGCTGTTGTAACGCTTGATCCCCATACAACTCTGCATAATCTATATACTCAACAACGTACTCAGGGTGTAACGCCTTGAAATCCGAAATTGCTGATGCCAGTACCATAGGACGACTTAGCCCTGCAATTTTCAAAGTTTTCTCATTTTCTTCTTCCTCGATACTGTCGGACGGCTCCAGCCAGAATAGCCTGTCTTCTAATTCTCCACTTTTCCATGTTGCTCCAATAAAAATTCCATCGCCCACGCAAGCAAATGCGCTGATATTGGTTGCCACTAGACCATAGGTATCGAAGGAAATGATTTGTGTTGCTGTGTCCTCCCCTATATTCCACCCAAACAGCGCCGTCTGACCGACCACCAGACAGTCATAATCCGAATTTTTTCCTGAAACAAGCTTGCTATTCTGAAACAACAGTGGCAGTGATCCCATTTTCGTTAGTTTTTTTTCGTCGTCTTCAAGTCTGTAATAACTTCCAGTATCCTCGCAGAATGCTATTATAGTTGCATCGTCTTTGCAAAGAATTTTTGTAATATCTGTTTCTGCACTTGCAGTATTCAATATGTCTACATTTTCCAAGCTGCAAGCATACAGCTTTTCTCCATCCGTCATATATGCCGTCTTTTTTAGTATTTTCAGATTTTCAAGATTATTTATCTCTGTCGCCCAAGCAATGCTTTGACTTCCCTGTAATGTATGCAAAAACCATTCGGCCGCTCCATCCTCTTTGTCGACTCTTTCCAAATAATAAACTTCTCCCGCCGATACATCAAGCGCAGTAATATATCCTCCATCTGTAAGCGAAAGCTGATATTCCTCTGATGTTTTATCCTGATTATACTTAATAATCCAGTTTGTTTCTATCTCATTTTTAAAATTGCATCCCCATAAATATGCCACACCTTCATCCGCTACAGCTGACGATACAATGGACAGCCTGTTAGACGAAAAATAATTTGTTCTATACCTACCAGATTCAACCGAAACAGCAATAGCTGTTGAACTTGTATTTTCACCTTGCGATGCATCCTTAGAAACCGTTTGTATAGATTCCTTCGTTGGTTTTGAGCAAGCACTCATGAAAATACTACAGATAGCCAAGAGCAGCATACATTTCAAAAATTTTCTCTTCATAGCTGTCCTCCTTTACATTTATACGAACGGGCGCCTATATTCAGGCGCCCGTTGTTCATCTTTTTTTGTAGATTATGTTTAGGCTGCACACATATGCTTGACAATTAGGTTCCGTCACCTTTTCCATAAGTCCCATAGATTGTCGGATAAACAACCAAACTGAACGAATCCCGAATCTCTCCGCAACCAAAAACAGTTACTTTTTTCGTATTGAGAATGCCCACCAACGACATAGCCATTACGCTTGTTGTGTTGCGCTCATTATTGCTAATACTTTTGAGCGATTCACCAGTAAGGTAGTCAACTACTTCTGCCGTAACATACATTGCCGCTACTTTGCTTCCTGTCCATGTAGCAGAAACATCCATATCACCAGCTCCACCATACAGGCTTTCCTGTGACCAATACGACACAATTCCCTGCAGCGTATTTCCGCTCCTCTCCTTTGTCTTTGTGTCACTTGCAGCAAATGCCATGCTGCTGAGCGACAGCATAATTACAAGTGCGAGAACCACCGAAATGCATCTTTTAATGGTTTTGTTTTTCATATTCCGTCCTCCTTAGTGTCATATTCGTTTTTTCATTCTATCTTTATAAAGTGGCCACCTTTAATAAAGACTTGTTGTAGGTAAATTTTCAGTAATTTACATACCCGTTTATCGTAACATCAAAATCGGACGTGTTTTCAATTGTCAGTGTATAATAACCATGCTGGCTTACTTCAATTTTTTCATCAATCTTCCCATCTGAAACAGTATCGTAGTAGAACTGCCCATCTGGAGCAATCAAACCTACATTAAAGCTAACATCCGCAGGTGCGTAAGATGCTTTAATCTCTACTATATCCCCTTTTTCAAGCGGGAAAGAGGTTGATGCTTTTCCAATCTTACCAGCAGAGACCTTTATGTTAATACGACCAGATGCCCGTCTTGCATTTACAGCAAATACGGATATGTTATCTTTTTCATATTCATATGCGTATGCAGGAACGCATAAGCTACTCGCCACAATGAGCATTACCAAAACAATGCATACGCATCTACTTTTATTGACCATAATCATAATTCTCCTCTACTTTACCACCCAAAATCAAATGATTCTGTACTCTCGCTTTCTTCCGGTTCAATCGTTTTGCTCGTCATATCTTCCATCGGTCTTGCAGCCTTTTCTTTCTGATAAAACAGCCACCCAAGCAATAGCATTCCAAAAATTATGATTGCAACAACGATGCCCACTTTCTTTTGTCTACTCTTATTTTGAACAGCACTCTGTTGTTCATCTTCATTTATTTCGGTTGCTTCTTGCTTTTTTGTTGATTGTTTGTCTCGTCCTTCCATTTCATCAGCATCGCTGCACAGCCACTCCAGCGATACATCGTAGATCTTCGCCAACGCCTTCAGCTTGTCCATGGACGGCATAGTGTCTCCACTTTCCCAGCGAGAAACCGCCTGCCGGGACACGCCGAGATGATGAGCCAGCGACATTTGTGAGATTCCAGCTTTATCCCTTAATACGATTAGTTTTTCCCTAAGAGTCATGCGCTTTACACTCCTGATTTTATATTCAGACCCCATCAGATGTAAACCACAAGTGGTTTACATCCAGGCAACTCTGAGTTGCCTCTTTCATTTTCTGACCTTTTCATACTCCGAAAGTGCCGATTTCTGCTGCTCCCGATACTGCAGCATCAAATCACTAAGCAGCTCACTGACGCTGCGCCTTTCTACATAGGCAATTTTCTGGATATCTTCATACAGGCTCGGCAGCACAGACAAACTCACCCGCTTCCGCAGCTCCCGATCCTCTTTCGGCCGACCGCGGCTAGTACTACGCTGCATTGTTTCCCCTGACGGCTGCTGCTCAATGATGCTGCCAACAACAGACGCTCTGCGCCGGCTTTCACGATCTTTCAAATTACCCATTTTCAATATCCTCCCGGTCGAAATTTCCGTTTATGATCATCTTCGCAATTTCCGTGTATTCTTTCGCAATTTCGCTGCTCGGTGCCTGTTCCACAACTGCCAAGCCATCGTAAATTCCCTTCTTCGCCACCGCCAGCCGCTTCACAACGCCGACGAGATTATACTCTTCCTTCAGCAGCGCAAGAATATCTTTATCGTCCGATACCCGTGCATCGTAGAGTGTCGCAATCACGCCCAGCACCTTCAGATCCGGGTTAATCAACTCCTGGATCTCCCGGATGCTGTCCTGCAGCTGCGTCAGGCCACGGTATGCCAGGTAGTCTGTCTTGACAGGAATCAGAACGCCGTCCGCGCAGGAAAGCGCATTGATTGTGAGAATCGAAAGCTGCGGCGGGCAATCGATCAGAATGTAATCATAGCTGTCTTTGATCGGCTTCAGCGCCCGGTCGAGGATTTTCTCCCGGCTCGCCCGCGAAAGCATTTCCATCTCCATCGGGGCCAGATCGATAATCGACGTCACAATGTGCAGCCGGTCATTGATTTTCTGTACGCACTCGCGGATCGGCGCGCCGTCTTTCTTCAGAACGTCTACAATCGTCTTCGGAACCTCCAGCGGCTCCATGCCGACACTGATCGTCAGGCTGGCCTGACTGTCCAGATCGATCAGCAGCACGTTCTTGCCCGCAGCAGCCAGTGCAGCGCCCAAATTGTGCGTCGTGGTCGTCTTCGCCACGCCGCCTTTTTGATTTGCTATTGCGATTACTTTCATTGCAGCATCTCCTTTTTATTTTATTTATATACGTTATTTATAATATATATTTTATATAATTGTCAATACATAAAAGGGCCGC
>ENA-OOZT01001635-OOZT01001635.1-human-gut-metagenome-genome-assembly--contig:-NODE-1635-length-14627-cov-4.602731_pt1 | contig 14627 bp, 15 predicted proteins | sample MGYA00241192_ERZ501407 | MGnify/ENA primary metagenome ERZ501407 (study PRJEB25962, sample SAMEA2042911) | human gut metagenome | biome: human gut; feature: human-associated habitat; material: faeces...
GCTTTTCTGAATGTCCTATTCTTATCTTGTATCCCATACGTTCCATTTCAGAATAGTATTCTTCAATGCTGTCAGACCTTGATATTGCCATATCAATATCAAGACGTATAATACTTTTCCATGTGAACTTATTAGCTTTTAATGCTTTATGCTCTGCATAAGAACGTCCAGCACGTTTATCACTTTTATCATATTCAAGACGTGATAATCCGTACTTTTCTGTTATTTCATCTGTAACAGGCTGTATATACTTTTCCCAGTCGCCATTTACATATCTGTACTTGCTGCCATCGTATCTGCCGACAGAATTAAATACTATATGCGCATGCATATGTGCGTGATCGTTGTGAACTGCAAATACATATTCATAGCCCTGACCTAAATATTTTTCGCAGAATTCCTTTGCCACATTAAAACACATCCGCTCATCAGCTTCACCCGGTTTGAACGATATTACAAAATGATAACCCTGCCTTCCCCATGTTTTATTAAATTCATTTTTGGTTGTCATCATTGCATCATATATTTCCTGCGATGTAACTCCGCAGTTGCTTCCAATCCATAAACCATTTTCGGTTTTTTCAGGATTCATTATGTAATCAATCGCGTTATGTAAATGCGCTGATGCTTTTCTATTCTTCGCTTCTTTCAGATTCCTTAGAATTGTTGTTGCCATTATTCATCATCTCCATTTCATTCTTAAGATTATCAATTTTATTTTCTATATCATTCAAGACTTTAATGAAATATTCTCTGGATGCACTGTCCTCTAACTGTCTTAGAGACATCTGTGCCTGATGAAATTCTGTACGCATTTTTCTAATCTCGTTAAATATTTCCTTTAGTCTTTTATCATCATTTGTAAAAAGAAGCTGCTGGCGGATAAAATCACTCACCAGCAGCCCAGCATTATTAATCTTTGCTTTCTCGTATAAAATCTGAAATGCTGCATTCTCTGCCTCTGTCAGTCTTACCTGCAGCATTTTGTTTCTGTAACCATCGAGACTCTTATTTCTTTTCATAACATCACCGCCTTAATAATAAGAATCTGTTTTGTCCGTATTGCAATTTTCATTCTGATATTTTTCTATTTCAGAATTATTATTTTCAGAATTCATTTTCTGGAATTCAACAAAACGATTTATCATATCTTCCGATATATCACCGCCAATTTTTTCTTCAAGGGCTGATACTATTTTCTCATTTCTCTTTGTGCGTTCCTTGAGCTCCTGTATGTGCTTCTGCTTTTTAAGATTTGCTATCTCTTTCTTTTTTTTATTTATTTTTTCCTGAAGAACATCAATCTCTTTCTCTGTTTTTATAATCCTGTTATTAAAATCTGAAACACTCAAACTCATATAGTCCTCTCCTTTTTCTTTCTTCATTTATTTCTTCCTGCTTCGCATACAGCTGGCTATTGTAATCTGTATTATGTGTAAATTGTATTCCTGTCTTAAACCACAACGGCAGCTCGTCCCTGAATGTTTTAAGAACTCTTCTTTCGCATATAAACATAAGATTTTCAAGACTGTCTGCTGTTTGTGGATACCACACCTGCATATCCAATATGTTTGCTATCATTATTTTCTGGTGGAGGAAATCTGCTACTGCTATTATGTTAGAGTTGAATTCAAGCGTTGCTGTTTTATATTCTTCCTTAATTTTCCATTTCATATAATTCCAAGGCTTGACATCATCAGGAAGAATATAAGGATACTCTGTCCTGTCAGCTGTTATGTTGTAATACATCTCCGGTGGTGGAGTTACAAGCGTTGTCCAGTCAATGCTGGGAGAGGATAAATCATCTTCTGTACTTTGTATTTTTTCATCTAATAATTTACGATTTTCAAAAATAAGTTTTGAAATTTCTGAAAGCTCATTTTCAATTTTTAAAAAATGCTCCTCTGATTTTTGAAAATCCGAAATCTGTTTTTCCAAATCCTGTATGTGCATTTTTGAATTTTCATTTTCGGATTCTTCATTCTGTGAATTTTCATTTTCGTTTTCTGATTCAATAGAAACATCATAGCTTTCTTTCAATTCTTCAAAAATGTATTCAGAAATTTTTTTAACTCTCTCCGGAAAATCTGTATTATCATTTCCTGCTTCATCCGAGCTGCTTATATTCATTTCACACTTTTCAATTCCCTTAAGTGCTAATCCAAGCAGCATATCTACCGTTTTGTTTATGCTTACTTTATCAGCCTTTAACTTCATTATTTCGTAATACATATCATCTGATATTCTTATTGATACCGACATAATATTTACACTCCTGTTCTTATTATTTTTAAAATTTTACTGCCACAAAACTGCCACAATTTTCAAAAAATAGCTGCCACAAAATTGCCACAAAGCTGCCACTGCCACAAATTTGCCACAAATCATAAATCACCTGTGGCACCAGCATTTACCTGCCTGTGGCAGTTGTGATGCACTTTCTGCCACATGATGCACTTTCTGCTGCTTATCCTCTGTTATACATTGGCAAGATACGCATTTTGTAATACAAAAACGCCGTTTAAAAAGTGGCTTGCGGACTTGTTAGGGAGTTCCCTAATACCCCTTTTTTCAAAAACAGCACACAGACATTTACATTTTTCAGACTTATAATTTCCTGTTGCAATTTCTAAATTCATTAAATCTTCACCACCCTTCATTAAAAAATCCACCCGCAGAATTTTAAAATCTGCCGGTGGAGCTTTTTGATTTTTGTAATTTACTTTTAGTATTTTGTATCTTTTTATAAGAGACTCTTAAAAAATAATTTTCCGATTTTCTGTAAAATAATTCCATCATTTTATATAATTTTCAAGATATTTATTCATAGCTTCTTCTCTTCCTAAATCCTCGTGGTCAGTTACATATCTGTAAAATTCATCTATAAGATTGTCAGCTGTTGTCATTTTTATGAGCTTGATATTGTTATTGTTATGTACATTATTCTTTAAAAAAATCACAATTGCTTTCTTCAATTCAATCTCTCTGCTCTTTGCAAAAATATTTTCTTTTGCACTCTTCATCATATCCATAAAATAAAGCTCATATTCAAAATCAATCTTTTCTAAAACCAAATCCATCATTTTATTTTTCCTTCCAGTTAAATTATTTTGCTGTGTGACGGAATCCGTCACATTTTTTCTTTATTAAATTCTGTATTTTATATTTCTTATTTATCTAATTTAGTAGCATAAAATATAATTTTTATTCTGTGTTTTCTTCCGGTTCAAAATGAATTATGCGTCCTGCATAAAGTAAATTATCTTGATGCCAGTTATCGTTATTGTCATATACTCCAATCGGGTCTCCAGCCTCATACACTTTACCATCACCAATATAGATTGCAACGTGTCCAATCTCACCACCAGATGATTCATTCTGATAGAACAGCAGATCACCGGCTTTCAATTCATCAACTGATATTTTCTCACACCAATCAAACTGCTCTCTTGATGTTCTTGGAAGTTCAATTCCCGCAGCAGCATAACACCACTGTACAAGTCCAGAACAATCAAAGCCTTCTTCAGGATTACTGCCGCCCCAGGTATATTCCCAGCCATAATACTTCATTGCTTCATCAACTATTTTCTGTACAGCTTCATCTTCATAACTGTATATATACTGATTAACAAGCTGTGCATAGAACATATTTCCGTACGCATATCTCCAGCCGCCATTGTAATCCACTGCTATAGAATTACTATAATCCACTTGAATTCCGCCACTATATTTTTCTGCAAAACTGATAGCTAATTCCAGCGTATACCGTCCGCCGTTATCTGCTACATAGTTAATAAAGCCTGTTCCATAATTATAAGCCTGAACTGCTGTCATCAGATCACAGCTATTCTCATTTGCAAGACTAAGACAGCCTGCAAAATAATAAGCTCCCTGCCGGATTGAATCTTTAGGGTCTGTAAAACTTCCCGGTGGCAGACCTGCAGATTCGCTTGACTGCATTGGGTCATTGCCATTACCGTGTGACTCGACTTCCATTATTGCTATTAAGTAATTCACATAATTAAGTATCTCATTATCAGTTGCAGCTTCCCTTAGATCATCTGAATAGCTTATAGTATTTTCTGAGAGAAGGTATGTCCTGATTCCTGAGGACACTTTATTAACTGTATTAGTTATAACGCCTGCAACTGAACTTATTACCGACACCAGAACTGTCGCTATAACAACTACACATAGTATCAATGCTATCACAGGCATAAGTGCAGAGCCAAGATATGTAAGAACCGCTGTAGCTGCTGTCATAATTATTGCAGCCGCACTTTTAATAAATCCCTTTTCTTCAGGATGGAAATTAGTTTCACCTGAAGTATTAGTTACTGCAGCACTTTCATCTGGCCCGTCATCTCCTGTTGCCTGCTTAATCATATCTGCATATTTTTTAGCTGCCTGTCCTGCAGCTTTTACTATTTCAGATGTTCCGCCACAAGAAGCTGTAATGGAAGCTTCTGTAAGTTTGTCTGTCTGTTCAGATGCAGCTTTTGCAGCTGTATCATCTGCCATTGTAATATTGCCACTAAAGCCAGAGTTTTTTCTGGCTGCTGGCTTATTATCGTCTTCCGGTTCTTCTGATAATTTTATCCTGCTTATACGCTTTTTATCTTCCTGTACTGCCCCGCTTCCTGTATACTGCGGTTCAGATACATCGGACTTCTTATATGAAACATCTGTGACTTCCTGATATACTTCATCATTATAATAACTACCGGCTTCTGATAATGTCTCCTGCGATATTTCTTCCTGTGATAATGATAAATGACTGTCTCCACTTAACGATATGCTGTTATATGAATACATATAGCCAGCGCCATTTTTCTTTTTTATATTATGATCAGACGTAATGCTGTCATATACAAAATCATTTTCCTTTCTGTACTGCTCTGCCACGCTTACAAACTCTGAATACTCTTTTGTCTGAACAAATTCTTCTAAAAGCTTCCTTCTTTGTGCCTTTGGCAGTTCATTAAAGAGCAGCTCATCTTCCCTTGATATATATCTTCTTAAAGCTATCTGCCTGCTGTCGTAGCTTTTAATTCTTATCCCTGAAGCTTTTATTACATCATCTACCGGATTTTCGATATAATTCTTTCTTCTTCCTATGCCTTTATTACTAAGACCAATACTTTTTCCTGATAACTTTACAGCCATATATATTACTCTTTCTGTCCTGCATTATTAAGTTTATTTGCAGCCTTTTCATGAAAATTTGTTGAAAACGACTCGTACAGCGGATTAGTATTTTTCATAAAGGCATCAAGGAGTATTACCTTCCCATTCCACACCATAACGCTTCTGCCTTTAGTATCGTTAGATAATGCTTCATACTCTATATCCGTTAAACTCTGTATCTTTGATAACGCACCAGCATCAGTGCCTTCCTGTTTGAAAAACATCTTATATCCGCAGTTTGCAAGCATATCTCTTAAATCTTCACTCATTACAACACGTGCAAAATTCTGGAATGCCATTGTGCAAATGCCGCCAAATTTACGGTAAGTAAGCACTGCTTTAAGAAGAATATTTCCAGTAGATATACTCTCAGTTACATACTGGCATTCATCAACTATAAATCTTGTTGCCCTCTGTAATTCCTGGTTAAATTCAATTCTGTTAGTCAGAAAGAACATAATTGTAGTCATCACTGGCTGCCAGATATCGTCCGATATGTTATTAAGTCCGAATGATACAAGCCTTTCACTGCTTATATCTATATCAGATGGATATGCAAACATATCATATATTCCTTCAGTAAAAGGCTTAAGGGAATTAGTCATCATATGAATAATACGTTTATCCACATCATATCCAGACTCTTCTTCCATTTTTATAAGCTCATTCCTTACATCTTTTATTGTCGGCTGTACAAGTTTCTTTGCTGTAAATGTCCTGTCATACACCTTGGCAACTGCATCTGTCATAAACGCTTTGTGTTCTGCTGTATATGCCATATTCTTCATGACAGCCTCTGTAAAGCTGTTCGCCCATCCAGTGACAGATGATATGAATGTATGTCTTACCTTTTCTGATTTACTCTCAAATACGCTTAAAGGTATCTCCATAGGATTGATATGTATGTCACCCCTTGGGGTCATATCAAGGAACTTACCACCATATAAGGCACATATGAACTGTGTTTCATTCTGCGGGTCTATTATCTGGATATCATCATCGCTTGATAACAGCACCTGTGATATTTCCGTCATTTTTATGAACATTGACTTACCAGAACCTGTATTACCAATAACTACACCGTGAGGTGAATCGAGCTTCTTTCTGTTAGCAAATACAAGCTGCTGTGTTGTTGTATCTATGCCATAGAATATTCCGCCCTTTTCTACAAGATTTTTTGAATAGAATGGCTGCATGGCTACAAGGGAACTTGCAAGAAATGGACGCATTTTCTTAACCTGTCTGCACCCCGTAGGCAGTGCTGTATTGAATGCCTTAAGCTGCACCTGATTGTATGTATCAAGTGTTATCCCAAGTTTTTTCGACTGTGCCTGCAAAGCTTCTATTCTTCTTACAAGTTCATCCTCACTTTCAGCTGTTACAGTTATTACAAGGTCTGCCATCAGACACTCTTCCGAATCGTCATCTACCTGGTCCATATACCGTTCCAGCTCCTGACGTTTCTTTTTCTTGGCATAAGAAATTCCTGTTATTGCCTGGTTATTATTCTTCTTGGCATCTGCTTCCTGTGCTATTGCTCTTTCATTATTGCCAAACATGCTCTTTAGGGCATCCTTTGTTATATCATGCGCCACCGGAGCATAATCGATCGTTATGAAAGAAGGATATTCCCTGTTCGATAATGTATATATCGCTTTATTGGCATCCACAGATGTATCAAATCTTCTTGCAAATAATACTGATACATACTGATTCTTATTGAATATCATAAAATCCTTATAATTATCTATTGATACCGGAATAACATCATATAATGCATCACTTTCAAAACTATAAGGTGCTCCTGCATCTTCCTTATAAAAGAACCTGTCGATTATTTCCAGTCTCTGCTCTCCATTAAGTGGAACAATCTTACTTTTAAATGCCGCAAATGCTCTTTCAATCTCTGTATCCATTCCTAGGAAATAACTTCTTGCTTCATCATATGAACTGCTTCTTACTGTCAGTGTAAGAAGTAATATGCGTTTTACATCGTATATTCTTGCTTCTTCTTTCTTTTCGTCAATCCACTGCCTTATTCCTGAAGATATGACTGGGTACTCATCATCATTTTTATTTACGAAAATATCATCTATGAATTTATTCATATCCTGATATTCATTTACGATCGTAATCTTAAAAGCCATTGACATTGACTTAAAGAAATCCATGAGATTCTCCAATACATGTATTTTTTCATCCTTATTCTGATTAATATAATTGATATCAGTAAATGCATAACACCTGTCATACAGCTTTCTTGTGCCATTCTTTTCAATCTGGAATATTCCACTGTTATTAGCTTTGTGGATATATAATGCATCCCTTGTATTTTGTGGATATTTGCCAGAATGCGAAGGACTTGTTAATACTACACTATCCTGAAATTTCTTAGTTGCATTAAATATCAGTGACATTATCCCACCTTCTTTCTTATTATTTCCAATACACTATTCATACTGCCCTGTTTCTGTACAGAATGATGCATCGTAAAATAACGTGATACATCAGGCTCATCAGTTTCATAATGTATTCTTGAAATACTCTGCGTGCACTGTCTTTCTAAAACATATTCTTTAGGACTTAAATATTCCTGGTATTTATATATTCCTGCAAGGATAAATGGTGCAGCAAACGGCACAGATATGTATACTGCAAATACAACATCTATCTTAAATACCATAACAGCTATAGTCATAATGACTGCTGATACTGACAGTCCTGCAAGGATATGTACAATATCAGTGACTGAAAAGCCTTTGTAAAAGTCATTCTTGTACTCTTTTAAAAAATCTTTATTAATATCTATCTTAAGATTGTTTCCTCCCATTATTTCCTTTCCATCAAAAAAGCCACAAATATCTTATATGCCGTTAGCATATAAGTTATCTGTAGCTCTTTGATACTTATTATTACTTATTTGTATGTGTTCTATATTCCGAACCTTTTTAATTAATATTATCTGCTGTGCATTGTGACGGATTACGTCACGTTTTAAGCCTGCACCTTCTTATCCTAATGCAAATGCACGTCTTAGGAAATTATCTGACTGCTTTACACACGATGTTAGTAGCGGCATGAATATAAGCGAAGCTATTACTCCTACAGCCCCATTGAACCACGAAGAAAGTCCTCCAGCATCCATCGCCGCCGTTATGCTCCAGTTAATTCTTGAAGCAAGCTGTATGATAAGTGCTATTACGACAATCTGCAATGTACTTGTAAGAAAACTTTTAAACCAGCTCGCTGCTGACTGTTCAAAGCCCTTTCCTCCGGCAAGACTTGACAGTGCCACAGGTGCAACTCCCATAAGCATAAAGAGATTAACAAACCTTCCAGCTACCTCAATCAGAATTGTAATAGAGCATACACCAGACATAATAAGATATATGAGACCTAATGACGACATTGCAAGCGTAAAGCCTACATCGTAATCATCTCCCACAACGCTCGGAATACTGCCACTGCCCAAAAGAAGCCCGCTAGCTTTTACTGAAAATAATGTAAATTCCTGCATTATGTTAAGACAGTTTAGCATAAGCATATTTGCAGCTACAAGCTTTATGAACAATTCCATAAGTGCCTCAATCGTTATTCCTTCTTTCAAATTACTTGCCTGTTTGCAGAAACCTGCCATAGAAAACATATTTAAAAAAACAGCACCCATTCCTAAAAACAGTGGATACACAGTATCCGTTATATATTCCCAGGCTCCTGCGCCATCAGCGGTAAAATCACTCACATTCATTCCCATAAGTGCAAGAACAATATTCATGACAAACTGCCACAACTGCTGTGCAAGTGCATATATCGTTCCGCCCTGGAGCAAATCTATTACCCACTGCGGCGCAGCCAGTGCAACTGGTGATATTATTATATCCATAAGCTGCTCCTTTTAGATATATATAAGTCCATTGATGAGCTGTGGCGTAAGTACCATCACAAGACCACCACCGACTTTTTTAATGCCATTTGCCTGCATTGTACCTTCCTGAGACTGTACTGCAATCCCCATCTCAAAAACCATCCATAGAACTATTATTGAACCTACCGAGCTTACAAAAGCCGCCATAATATCGTATACTTTGCCGACAGTATTACTTACAAGCGCTGCTCCTTCACCAGCCTCTGCCGCTAACGCTGATACCTGTGGATAATATATTACAACGAATACAAACAACCCAATGACTGCCATACCTATTATTCTTGTTATCATCTGGGCTCTTGCTTTATCTTTGGCATTAAATGTCATATCTGTAATATTTTTCATAATACATAACTCCTTTGCAATTAATATCTTTCATCGGGCTGTTTTGCCACCATATATACACCTACACCCGATATCGCAATAAACACTGAAAAGAATACTAAACCTTCCCAATGAGGCAGTACAGTTCTTGCTATAAAATATAAAACAGCCGCTACAATCAATGCTATTATTATAACAATCACAAGTCTTTTCTTCTTCTTCGCTCCTATTTCTCTTTTCATTCCTCTCATAATAAATCCTCCTGTTTTCTCTTATATTAATTTTTAAATCTGTTATTTAATTGTTACTGACGATACTGTTCCATTCTTTAACGAAACAGATATCTTAAATATTCCGACACTATATACAATGCTTCCTGTCTTAGTGCTGTCGCTGTAATCTGTTATATCTTCCTTATCAGCCGCTGCAAATACACTTCTTACCTTATCAATACCGGACTTATTCGTAAGTCCAAGAAATTCAGTATTGCTGGAAAAATTAACCTGCATTTCACTGCACTTAATATCGCCCTTATCTGTATCTGACAGTGTAACTGTCAATGCCGCCTTTGTTCCCTGCTGGCTGCTGTAAGATGACATAACTGACTGTGAATGAGGCTGTGCAGCCTGTGCCATATAAGTAAAGCCGGCAGCCTTAATCTGCTTTGCCGTTACCGGATATGAAAACTCCACTCCGTCAAGCATAAAATCAAGTGTCCTTAAGCTTTCATTGTATGTGTAATAATCTGATTGTTTTATCGTGTCAGAACCGCTTACTGAATTACGCTCTGAAACATTTGTTATGTCTTCGTGCATATCATCGTCAATATTTCTTTCATCTGATACAACAGCCTTTTCAGAACTTACACTGTTTTTTCCTATGTATCTTCCTGTAAAGATTAGAATTAATGCTATTATGATAAACACAGCTGTATATACAAGATTAGTCTTAAATGCTGCAAGACAGTAATTCTTCTTATTAAGATTCTTTTCAGCACCCTGTAGAAGCATATATACAGCACCTGCAACCGGAACACTGGCAAGTGCTGTATACTTGCACCACTCATCTTCACTTACTACCTGCTTATCCTGTGAACGCAGTTCTTCAATAATTATTGGAAGCTTTGCTGAATATATATCAGGCTCTTTTTGTTCTGCCTGCATATTTTTATCAAATTCTTTAAAGTTATCCTCCAATATCCCGATTTCAGATGTGACGGATTCCGTCACATTATTTCTACTGTCTTTCATCTTTAGTACCTTTCTTTTTCATTGCTGAAATATAATCAGCATACCTGATTACTCTTTTATTCTGCTCATCTGTGTTTGTCTGCCTGTTATTTTTTTCTTTTAATCTGTTATCCATAAATCTTCTCCTTTACATTCTTGGTGCTTCTTCTGGAGCTTCCAGTTCCATTTTTTCTGTCTTTTCCTCATTAAATCCTGTTACAAGGCTTTCCTGTGGAATATCATCTGCCGCTTTGTAATACTCTGTGTCATAACCTGTGCTGTATACATAGCCTTTCGACGTGAGTGTTGCTCCTTCATTGATTGCATAATCCCTGCCATAACCTTCGTAATCAATATAATCATTAAGCCATTCAGGAATTTCTCTTTCTTCTACATCATGAATAATATATATACCCAGATCTTCTTCTGACTTTGCATTTATAAGATTATAGTTGTTAAGATTATCTGTGAGATTAATTACATCTTTGGCATTATGTATGCTGTCACCTTCTTCCAGCAGTGCCTCAAATTTTTCTTTGCTGCCGTCTTCTATCTTATCTATCTTTTCTGCAAGATAATTAAGTTCATTCAGATTGGTATATTCTGTCAGATACCCGGACAGACTGCTTACATTGCACTCATAGCCTGTAACAAAGACTTCTTCATAGAGCGCACCATCAGGTCTTTTCTGACCTATGCCTATTCTTTTAAGGACATCTGCCATATGCTCTTTGGTTGTCGGAAAACGCACTAATTCTTCTTTAAGTTCCCCTTCTGTATATTTTCCAAGGTTTGCAACATACGCTGCAAATGGAAATGTCTGGTTATTTTCATATATCATAATTAATCCTTTCAAATGTGGCGGATTCCGTCACATCTATCCATCTTAATTTAAAGTTACTATCATCATCATTACCGGTGGTAATCTTGCGTATGAACTGTAAATCGCAACCTTTAATGCTTCTTTTTTCTTCATTATCTGTCCTCGCATCATATAGAGTTTTAATTTCCTATGTGACGGAATCCGTCACATTTTACAAGGCAATAAAAAAGGAACCGATATAAAGCATTTACTGCTTAATATCCATTCCTTCAATCGCTGCTATCTTATTTTTTGTTACTGCTTCTTACAGTGTGCAAACTGCAGGCGGAAATTGGCAAGTGCATCTGGTTCCTTTATATTGCCTATGCCGTGTTCATTTACATACTCTTTTACAGCTTTTATATCTTCCTTTGTAAATACCCATTGCTCAACGAGATGGTCTCTTGATTCACTTGCCGCTTTCTTTGCTTTTATAGGTACGTTAAAGAATTGTGCTTCATTATAGCTGTATGTCATACTGAGCCTGTTTCTCATTGCCCTTTCAAGGACTGCGGCATATTCAGGATCATTTCTCCAGATACTGTTGTCTTCAAGTCCGCCGTTCTCATATGACTCCTGATAATAATCCGGGCCAATAAAACGTACATAGGTATTCTTTTCTTCCTCAACTGCCGTTGTATCAACTATATATGCCATAACAGAAACTTCTGCTTTATTACCACTGTTATCCGTTACCGTATATACAATCTTTACTGATCCATCTGACTTAAACTGATTATAATTATCTGGGTGATAATTCTTTACTGTAAGCTTGTCTGTAATGTCAGCATCCCTGTCATCAGTTACCTTTGCTGTGCTTAGAAGCTCTTCAAGTGTTATCTTTCCTGACTGGCTGTCATCAACCGTGAAATATCTGTCCTGTGCTGTAATTACCGGTGTATCGTCCCATACAGCAGTAAGCGTAACATTTCCATTAAAATCACTTGTAAGATTATTTACTACTGTATTATCTACATAAGTGATACCATCAAACTGCCAGTAAAGGAATTTACTTGTTCCCGCTTCTGTTGTCCTTGTAAATGTGTTTGCCGGAAGTGTTACCGGAACATCATAGACCGCATTGGCAGGTGTCATTTCTCCTGTGCCGCCGGCAGGGTCAAAGTTAATAGTATAGCTGTTATTAGTTGCCCTTACTGCAAGATTCACATCATAACCAGGCATAGTAAATTTCATTGTCTGGCTGTTGTAAGATGTTCCATCTAAAAATGTATTTATATCATTGCTGCCGGACGCATACCAGCCTGTTGCATATATATTTGTATCTGTATGGCAGTCATCACTTATGTGCCAGTGGTAGCCATTCTTTACATCTGCATTTACTGTAACCTGTGCCCCATATTTGAATACGCCTTCCCCGCTTATGCCTTCAATTCCATCTGCGGCGGTAAGATTTAAACGGTATGATTTTCTGTATGCTGATAATGTTTCATTAACATTTCCGGCAACTGTTCCACTTGTGCTTACTTGCTCATATTCGGCATCATTATCATAGCCTGTGTAACTGTATGTTTCTCCGTATCTCTTGTTTTCATCTATCCACAACCAAGCATCACTCCAGCTTCCGTCCACGTTCTCATTCTTTACATATATCTTGATGTTATACCAACGGCGGTACGCATCAATATACCAGTCTTTATTGCCGGTTACTGTTCCTCTTATACAGAAGTTATTGTATACGTCATTATCAGCACCGCTTTCATCATTACCATATCCGTCTGTGTGGTATGTTGAACCATACCTGTAAGATGTTTCATACCAGTACCAGTAATCACCCCAGCTTCCGTCTGCATTTTCATTTCGCACATAATATTTTATTGTATACCATTTTTTATAAGCATCTAGATATATGGTCTTATCATCATCTACAGTACCACTTGCACTTACCTGCTGATATTCTGCATCATCTTTATATCCTGTTGTTGAATAGGTATCTCCGTATTTGTGGTACTCTTTATACCAATACCAGTAATCACCCCAGCTTCCATCTGTCTTTTCGTTTCGCACATAATAGCTTACTGTGTAGATTTTAGGGTATGTGAATTTCAAGGTTATGCTGTTGACTTTCTGTGTAGTCCAGTTTTCTTTATCTATAATCCAGTCCGGGTTATTATCATATATTTTGTCTACTTTAAAAGTACATCCTTTGCTTGTTAAATCGACAGCTTCATCACTGGCTTCAAGATTTGTTAAAGTGTGTTCTCCTGCAGCAACAAAGTCAAAATACGCATTACCATTTACAACAAGCCAAGATTTCTGGTCTTCTGATGCACCAGGTGCACCACACAGTTTCGTCATCTCCCATCGTGAGTCTGTTTTTACTGTCATAGAATATGTAGCTTTTCCAGCCGTATTCCTTTTTACTGAAATCTTTACAGGAACATCAAATGATGTTGTATTTTTGAGAATAACTTGATCATTTCTCCAATGATTACCATTTCCATCAATAGCTGTCTGGGAATATTCACCAAATGTTCCTATAACTGTATAATTAATGGTCAATGTACCATCTATAGTTGTTTCATAAATCCAACTATCATTATTGTCTGCTTTTACATTTGTATCTGCGAAACATACAAATGATATTATAAGCAGTGCTATTATTAATATGTTTTTAGTTTTCATCTCTTCTCCTTTTTCTGCAATAAAAATGACACCTGATAAGAATTAACTCTTATCAGATGTCACTAATTAATTATGTTATTATATTTTCTGTTATGAATTAGATAACTTCATTAAACGATCGAAGGAGCATACTGTATCTGTAATTCCGTGTGCATTGTAAACAGCTCTACATTCTTCTGCACTATTAACCAACTCTCTGCAAAATGTTCCATCCTTAAAATCAGCCTCAATTGAATATCCTGTAATAGGACAAGTATATTCATAATATGTGTATATACTTCCATCATCGGCTTTACTATCATCATACATTTTTGTCCACTTTCCAGTTGCCACCAACTGCTGTTCCTCTGTTACCGAAGGTTTTGCTGGCTCTTGTGGTGTTACAACTGGCTCTGGTGCTGGGCTTGGTGCAGGACTTGGTTCTGCCGGAGCGGCTGGCTGTTCCTCTGGTGTTGTA
>ENA-OOZT01001637-OOZT01001637.1-human-gut-metagenome-genome-assembly--contig:-NODE-1637-length-14618-cov-1.656595_pt1 | contig 14618 bp, 10 predicted proteins | sample MGYA00241192_ERZ501407 | MGnify/ENA primary metagenome ERZ501407 (study PRJEB25962, sample SAMEA2042911) | human gut metagenome | biome: human gut; feature: human-associated habitat; material: faeces...
CCGGGCTCCCGCCGAGGCGGCGTTCGAGGCCGTACGTTCCCGGGCCGCGATCTCCTCCTGCAACATCTGCCGCCGGGCGTTCAGGTCCAGGGAAAGCATGGCATTGGCCGCGAGCACGCACAGGAACACCCCCAGCACCGGAAGCGCCGCCCGCCGCACCAGGGCCTGCGCCGCAGCCGAGGATTCAGCCGTCGGGCGTACGAACGTTCGCCAGCGCAGTTCCGCATAGAATTGCCGGGCAAACTCACCGGCCGTTTCGCCGAAATCCGCACCCGCGTCGGCACAGAAAATACGCACCGGAACAATGCACTCTGCGGCGAGTTCTTCGGTCAGTGGCCCCAGATGCTCCTGGCGGACAAAGGAGGTCGCCCCACCCACGGAACTCCATAGGAATGTCTCCGGATCGGCCTTGATACGCGCTGTGATCTGCGAATCATCCGGTTTCGTGATGATCACAATGGAGGTTCCCGCAACTTTGACAGCGCACCTTTCGGTTCGGGCCGTTTTCGGGCCGTAACCGGCGAAGGGTCCTGGCAGGCCGTACCGTTGTATTTCCTGCAGGATCATCTGGGGAGTACACGCGTCGTCATAAGCGGATCGGAACCTGATGCGACGTATGATTATTATCCCTACGGTATGTTGTGGGCCGATGCCGGGCATCCTGTATCGGATAACAATTACCTGTTCAACGGCAAGGAGTGGCAGGCCCAGGACGCTATAAATATGTATGATTACGGCGCCCGTTTCTACCAGCCCCGTTATGGCCGCTGGCTGGCTGTCGATCCGCTGGCAGAGAAGTATTATTCGGTCAGCCCGTATGCTTATTGTGCGGGGAATCCCGTGAATCATATTGATTATGAGGGGAGATTGATTGGCTTTTACGTTGCGGGCCGAAGTGGTGATATTGTCAATATCCCCGGTGATCAGGATTTGTCGTCCGTTGGTTATCACTATTTAGGTTCGGATGATGCTACGGTAGGTGAAATCAGGGACAATCATGCCGCTTACCAGGCCCGACAGGAAAAGGGCAAGGCTATGATGAGCATTTTTTCTCCGGATAATGTGGGCGCAATTCTTGGAATCGCAATGGGTGTAGGCGAGGCTCCTCAAAGAACTATGCATTCGGTCCGGAGGTTGGCGACTTCGACTTCATCAGGTGTGTGGAAATTGCATCCTTTAGAACGAGGTTGGGCGATAGAAAAGCGATTGAGCGGCTGGGGTAATAATTTCCCGGTTATTGATAAGTTTGAAAAAGGTATTGCGACAAGTATCAAAAGTCTGGACTTGAATGCTCCGACATACCAAAAGACTGGTAAGGTGTTTAATACACTCAAAGGGTATATAGATGATTTAGCCCGGTTTAACGGTGCTAAATGGAAGAATATTAATATTCAAAGTAGCAATATTCTTGGGAAACAGTTGGATCTGGCATTGCCGTTCGGAAGTGGTAGCGCCGTTCAATGGGAGCAAATTCAGCGGGCTATGAAATATGCTTTGCAAAATAATATTACCATGACGATTAATTTCATAAAATAATTAACTTATTATATTATGGCTGATAATTATGTTCAAAAATCCGTATCCTTATATCGAGATGCAAAAAATAATTTGTATTGGTTGTTCCCGAATAATACGATAGAACGAGGTTTTTATATTCTTGGATTACCGGCGAAGAAATTCGATGCGGCCTCTACGGATTGTATGACGTTGATTCATGAAACGTTGGATCTGATGCAATACTGTCGGAGTGTGACCTATGGCGATGCGACGCAGGATCTGAAAGCCCGATTTAAAGCGGAGGTTAAATTATGGTCAGGTTCGCCGGGGTTACAGAAAGCATCATCAGCAGTTTTAACGATTTATTTGACAGATAATGAATTCTGTATAGATGTTTTCTCTGCAAAAAAAGAGGAACGAGGCGCTTATAAATATACGATAAAACGCCCGTTGGAAGCGTCCCGTGATGAATTTGCCGAAGCATTGAAAGAAGCATTTGATTTCTATAAGTGATACCGTGAGGTTAGAATCCTGTTGAAAATCAGCAGGATTCTTATTTTCAAATGTGGAAAGATCGATGGTTGCGACGCAATAATTTTATCCCAACGAAATTCTTTAAGGTCAGTAAAGGCATTCAAGTATATAAATGTCATTTAAAAATAACATAAAATATCTAAATCCTCCGTATTTAGATATGGTCAAGTTATTTGGATATATTTACTATCGGACGATATGCTGGAAATCTTGGACTTCCGGTGATGTATGATCCTCTGCTGCTATTTAGGGATAATATCTTAAATTATTACCAATATCAATAAAAACTATTAAGTTATTTCTGCCGTCGGTACTTTTGATTATAGGGATTCAATACTGTATGTGCGAAACCATTTGCTATCCTCAAGAACGGCGAATTGGGAATCCGGCTTATGAATACAGGAAATTAAAAGAGTGCGAAGTCTCTCCGGAGGTATTCGGTTTAGTCGATCGTTTTATCAACCAGAACAAGAAAGCGTTGTATTACGACACCACAATTATTTATACTTCAGAAAAGTCTATTATCCGTACAGCGAGTCTTTGTCTGTGTATTCTTATTCGGACGATCCCGAGTTCTATGACACATATTTTATAGACGATGACAGTGTTATCGGCTATTTCCGATGCAATGGCTATTACTGCATAATGTTCCGGGATAAGTCTGCAGCCCATTTTGTCGATAAACTGTATTATTATACGGGAAAAGAGCGATCTTTCTTAAGACGTCCGTTTGATATAGATGACTGGTCGGAACCGCAAATACACGAGTTTTATGAATACCAAAACGGCAAATTTACACGTCCGTAACGGCTCCTCTATTTTTAGTTCATTTTTAATCTTTTTAAGGCGACTGATTGTCGCCTTTTTTATGTTTGGACGTATATGGTAATGGCGGATATTCGCTCCATTTCTAATGAGTGCTTTCAACTGTTTTTAGCGAGCTATTTTCCTTCGTTTATACTGAAATTATGTTTAGCTGGCCCTAATAAGCTAATTTTATCTTGGCCCTCAACTGCCTGGTTTTCTTTTGGTTACATTTATCGTAAGGCCTTGATAAGATTTTGATCTGTAAATAGCTGATTCCTAATATATTAAATATGCAGGCGTAAGATCTGGTTTTTTGTTAAAAATCACAAGAACAAAGCTGCGTGAATTGTACTTTTATAAAAATATTAACCCTAAATTCTGCATTCATGAGACGTGTTTCCTATTTTTTTATCTTTATCTGCGTATTCTGGATTTCGGCAAGTTACGGGCAGGCAGATGACCCGCAGGATGATCCGTATATAAAACAACAGGTAAACAAAATCGTCCCGCCATCGCCGAACGCATCGTCATTGGGAATTTACGGGAATATCCCAGTCGGTCATTATACAGGCGTACCGAATATAAGTATTCCTATCTATGAAATCAAATCGGGAGATTTTACACTGCCGATAGCACTTTCATACCACGCTTCAGGTATCAAGGTTGCGCAGGAAGCCAGTAGCGTCGGTCTAGGATGGGTATTAAATGCCGGGGGATGTATTGTCAGGGAGATAAAGCATTGGGACGACTTTGCTTATGGAGGTTATTATTCTGATCAATCTTTCCCTGAAAGTGATGAAAACAACGATGTTGTAGATTTTAGAGATAGTCAATATCTCGAATATTTAAATAATAATAAAGACTCTGAGCCAGATATGTTCAGTTATAATTTTGGCAATATGTCCGGAAGCTTTTTCTTTGAACGCTATAAAGACAGTGATACAAATACGTCTTCTAAGGCCGAAGCCATAATTTCAAATAAAGATACCTGGCTTAAAATCGTCTGTACTAAGTTCTATGAAGATGGATATGAATATGCTACCAACTTCGAGATTGCGGATGCTTATGGAAATACCTATCTTTTTGGCTCTTCGAGTGCCCTGCGCGAAAATACAAGGACATTTGTATCTACATTAAAGGCTCCTCCGGAAGAGAGGCATTTGATTCGTTACTATCAAGATTTTTCGCCAAGAGAAGAAAAAGAGTACGAAGTTACAACAGCCTGGTACCTGGATAAGATTATTACGGCGAAACGAGATACGATAAAATTCGAATATGAAAAGGAAAAAATATACAGCACTATCAGTGTGAATGAGGATGTCAGCTATATGTTTGCGGCATGGGGCAGTATTGGAGATGGACCTAAGAACGCTTACAAATATTATAATTTGAGTTATACGGAGAATGATCAATTGCTTTTAAAGAAAATATCTTTCAATGGTGGAGTTGTAAATATAGATTATGCTAATAGGGAAGATGTTGATCACACAGAGAATGGGAAAAAAGCAAAGAAAGTGGATTGGTTGACTGTGAAAAATAAGTCAAATAATTATGTTGTCAGAGCAAGATTCAATCATTCCTATATGGGTAATATCATAACGGCTATAACATTGGCGGATAAGGAGCTGAATGCATTGAACTGCCGATTATTATTAGATGGTATATCTCTTTATCGGGACGATGGTTATAAGGCTCAAAACTATAATTTTTCTTATAATAATAATCCATTACCTCAAAAAAATTCGAAACATACGGATTATTGGGGATATTATAACGAAGGTCCCGAGCCGGTTGGGAATCAAAGTTTTCATTACACGCCGCCGGTCCGTTTTAATTATTACGATTCCGAGGGACATGAACAATCATCCATATGTAATGGTGTAAATAAAAATTCGAGCATAGATCGCAGTCAATATGGCATACTCACTTCTATTCAGTATCCGACAGGGGGTAGAACCGATTTTGAATACGAGTTAAATGAGTTCGGTAATACTTTTTTTGATTCGCTCGACTCATTGGTAAAGATTGGCGGCGGCCTAAGAATCAGATATGATCTTTCAAATACTGCTGATACTACTTCTGTAAGGACTTTTACTTATAAGAAAAATGGAGTATCATCAGGGATCTTAATGACAATCCCGGTTTACTATCTGAGTTTCATTCTAAATCCGAAGCCTATTAACCCCTCCTATGCAGGCCTCTTCTTAAACGGGAACTCTAACTCATACTCACCCATTATGGGGGCCGCATCCGGGATGTATGTGGGTTATTCTTATGTCGAAGAAAAAAATATGACACATGGAACTAATAACGGTTATATAGCTTATAGCTTTGACAACACAGCTAACCGAATTATCCACATCGAGCAACTTATCCGCAATTATCCATCCATACCTAGTATGACTAACGGGCTGCCCGTAGAAATCACTTATTTCGACAGCAGTAATAATCGGGTAAAAAAAACGAGCTTCTCCTATAAGCAAGTGGAACAAAAGAAAATTAAAGGATTGATGTGTTATAGGCTGCCTATGGTTGAAAAAGGGGACGCAAAGTTTTATGATCTCTATTCAGAGAGATGGGTATTAGACAGAAAAATAGAAACTCGGTACTTTCCAGGCGATAAAAGCATAAGCCTGAGAACGGCGTATGATTACAACGATACGAACCTGTTGAAAAAATACGAGAAAATCTCGCTGATCGGGGGAGATGAGGACGATACGATTGAGACGTATATAAAATATCCGTCGGATTATGGGAGTGCTCTTTCGGGAATGGTCAACAACAACATGATCGGTATTCCTGTCGAAATAACCAGGAAAAAGAACGGGAGCGTCGTTTCCGGTAATAAAACCTCATTCAGGCAGTTTGGTTTCGGTGTGTATTTGCCGGAAGTCTATTCCGAATTGGATACGAGTTCGGGGACTTATTATACACAATATACAATAAATCGGTATGATTCCCGGGGAAATATACTTCAACTCTTAGAAAAGGACAATATTCCCACGTCATACCTTTGGTCCTATAATGGCGAATATCCTGTTGCCGAGATTAAGAATGCAACCTATTCCCAGGTTGTGAATGCTTTGGGTGCTTCTGTCGTTGCAGCTATCAATAATTACAATGGCAGTTCGTTCTCTCCAGTTCCGGACTTTCAGGCGTATGGAGCGATCTTGCGCAGCAAACTGCCCAATGCTCTCATTTCGGTCTATACCTACAAGCCCTTGGTGGGAGGAACCGGCATCACCGATCCTTCCGGTCGGACAACACGGTACGGATATGATTCGTTCAACAGACTGTCCGAGATAAGAGATGACAAAGGGAAAAATGGCAATCTGATGCAAAAGTTCGAATATAAGATGACAAGTAATAATTGACGGTCATGAAAAAGATAATAATAACATTGCTCACAATATGTCCGGGAGTGTGTACCTCGCTGTTCGCACAAACAATCCCGCTTAAAGGCGGCTCTATCTCCCAGCATCAAACCATCATCTTGGGTGAGACCCCAGCCACGCTGACGAGTTCCGTTGCGGCATCGGGCGGCTCGGCGCCGATCGCATACGCATGGGAATCGAGTATCGATAATTCGAAATGGATACCTATATCAGGGGCATCCTCGGCTTCCTACAATCCCCGTTCGTTGACTGAAAATACATTCTTTCGCCGCAAAGCCACGGCGGGAACTCAGACTGCTTATTCGAATACGGTTACGATATCCGTAATTTATGTTACGAACAATGTCAATTACATCCTGACTCAGACCTATACGGCTGAGAACGATTCGCTGTGTGTTGCAGATATTAATTACTATGATGGCCTGGGGTATCCATCGCAAAGCGTACACATCGGAGCGTCTCCGGAGATGAAAAGTATCGTATCCCCGGTTTACTACGATGCCATGAGACGCGAAAACCGGCAATATCTACCCTATGCGGTGACCGACGGTTACGGTATATATCGCCCGGCTGCCTTATCGAACCAGGTCAAGTATTACAATGACAACTATGGCAATAATGCAGGTGGCCATTCATATACCGAAAATGTGTACGAAGCTTCTCCGCTGAATCGAGTAAAGGCTTCCTATAATGTCGGAAACGTTTTTCGTTCGGATGAGAAAAAATCCACGTTCGACTATGAAACGAATGCAGAAACCGAAGTGATGCGGTTCAAAGTCAACTCGCAGGTGCTGGAAACGGAAGGATTTTACAATACCAATACATTATTCAAGAATACCGTAACAAATGAAGACGGTAGTTCGGCCGTCACATACAACGACTTTCAGGATCGTGTCATTCTCGAACGGGTTGTTGAATGCACAGATAACAGCACGACGTACGATACTTATTATGTATATGACAATATCGGCAATCTTTGCTATGTTCTGCCGCCCAAACTAAGTGAAGCCGCAGCATCCGGTCCCGTATCGGACACGGAAATCGACGAATTGGCTTATGTTTACAGATATGATGGCCACAACCGTTGCTTTGAAAAACGGCTGCCCGGCGCCGATCCGGTATATATGGTCTACGATAAGGGCGATCGACTGGTAATGAGTCAGGATGGGAATATGCGGGACCGGAACCAGTGGGCCTATACCGAGTATGATGTTCTCGGTCGTCCTGTCTGTCAGAGCATACTCGTAAGTCCGGGAACTATAACTCCATCGATACTCCAAAGCCGGTTCGATACCGCTCCTGTGACTAAGGCGTACAACCCGCTGGATTCCGGATTCTCGGAAGATATAGTGTTGACGAAAACCGTATACGACGCATATATCTCCGAGGATGAAACCGAGATTATCACGCTGGACCAAATCCCCGTTGGAACCAATATTCGCGGGTGGACATTTAGAGTGACTCAAACGGATTCGTCTATTTTTTGGCCAGTTGGTGCTGTCCGTAGTATATACCTTAACGGGGACAAGTGGATAAGCCTTATTCACGATAGCGGCGATAATGTTATTATAGAGTTTGATTACTGTATGAACGCAACGGAAGAGATCTTATGGGGACTATATGATGGTGGTTGGAGTATAAGAGAGGGGCATACGTTTACCCTTAAAGACGACCAGGACTACATTGTAACGGGAAATAATCTGCCCATAAGCAACGAAACCATTTGGGGCTTTGATCAAATAATCGCTGTGAAACCGGCTTCGGTCCATTGACAGGCGGCAGCTTTTCTTGCACATCGCGGTTGGGGGGGGGCTGAAAGATACCACGCAGTTCGTAACCTTTTATAATAAATACAATCCCATATGAGTGACATTTAAAATCCGCAATCATGAAAAAAATAATATTAACGTTCATTGCTTTGTTTGCAACCATCGTTTTATCGACTCTCGATGCGGGGGCGCAAGGGATACAGATGATGGAGATCCCCGAATATGTCAGAAAGGACGGCCAAAATTTCAAAGCGTCGTTTTTACTTACCGGCTCTGACCACTTCTCTCCTCCGGAAATTAATCCTCCCCGCATAACCGTTTTGGAGGGTGATTACATAGAAATAAACGCTACGAGTTGCTCTTTTTCAGGTCGTGATTCAAACGGATATATCTATAATCTGCAACTTGAAATTGCACCGGCCTGTGATTTTGGGGACAAACTGAATTGCCATTTTCGGCTTTATTTTGAGTTGGAGTACGATGAACGTTATGAAGCGAGTTTTTGGACGGAACAGCCGGGACTGAGTGTAGGCAGCGTTTCTCCTTCTACGCAAAATATACTTTTCGAACAGGCGTCCCAGAGGTTGACTTATTCGTCGAACGATATCTCGTCTATTCGCACGGTCCAATGGCAGCGAAAAGTGGGTTTCGGAAGTTGGACCGATATTCCCGGAGCGACGCAATATTCGTATTATCCGGGCTCGTTGTCGCAAACGACCGAGTTCCGGGTATGTGCGGCTACATATAGTGCTCGAGCATACACCGCCCCGGTTATTGTTAATGTGAGCCCGCTTTTCGTCCCCGGCAGGATTTCGGGTAACCAGACGGTTATTTCCGGGTACATCCCGGCAACTATTACAAGTTCGGTTCCGGCATCGGGAGGTTCAGGCCCGATCACCTATCAATGGCAGTCGAAATCGGACGATTCGAGCTGGGTCGATATTATAGGTGCGACATCGGCAACTTATCAACCGCCGGTATTGACTGCTACGACATTGTATCGACGCAAAGCCACATCCGGGACTAAAACCGTATATTCGAATACGGCCATGATATTGATGAAAGCGCCGATCGTGGAATACCTCTCATTTAAGCCGGTTGCGAATGTGGTCTCCGAAGAGGACCGAGACAATCGCACGCGAAGCCTTAAAACATACGAAAAAATGGCGGTACTGGGTGGTGATACGACAGCCGGGGCATTTGTCGGGCGGGCTTTTTATTACGACTATCGTGGCCACGTAATCCAAACCGTCGAAAAGAATCACCTGGGTGGCATCAGCCGTTACAGTTCCAAGTACGATTTTGCGGGAAATGTCTTGAAAAAGCACGAACAGCATTCCTTGGGCCAGGAATTGAGCACTCCGGATGATTATTATCAAAAACTCACGGAATTCACTTACGATCACCGCGGCCGATTATTGACAGAACAAACGACCTTGAACGGCAGCGAGCCGGCAACGATCACATATATGTACGACCAACTGGGTCGTTTCAGCGGTAAGGCCTATGGTCCTTCGGACAAATTGGAGACTATTACGCTGGACCGGCTTCCGGTCGGGACCAACATTCGGGGTTGGACGTTTCGCCGCGACAGAGCAAGTACAAGCGATGTGGTGTACGCGCCTGGATTTTTCCTGTATCCTGCCGGAGTGGTTCGGCTAACCGCCACCAATGGTCTCGAAATCGAGGCGTACACGGAAGATGAGGATTGGATTTGGAGTTCCATGACCGTGCGTATCGGTGCGGATACCCGGTCTTTGATGACCTCCGGTACCTGGCTCGATTTAGACGCTCCGGACCACGATACGTTTACCATCCCCGATGACAAAGACTACATCGTAACGGCGAATAACCTCCCGACAGGAGATTGGGGTTGGGGTTTTGACCGAATAGTAAAAGTAGGATACGCCCCCAATGTCATAGCTGAGGCCTATGACTATAACATCCAAGGTTGGCAGACCGGACAGCAGATCTGTCGAGACGGTAATTCGTTATTCGAGTCCGAATTGCATTATTATGATCCTCAGTTTGCGGAGAGCGCTTCTTCCTACACCGGCAACATCACCGAATGGAGCTGGCGGCAGGGAAGTTCTGCGGATGAGCATACCTATGCTTTCACCTACGATTCCCTTTCTCGCCTGACCGACACGAAACAATATGTCAACGGAACGGCCAGCGACCGGTTTGTCGAGAAGGGACTGACCTACGACCGTAACGGGAACATTCAGACGCTGCAACGCACCTTCGGCGGTGCTGCCTCAGACAGTTTCACTTACAACTATACCGGGAATCAATTAATCTCCCTGTCCGGAACTACCACCGGAACATATAGCTACGATACGAACGGGAATATGACCGCGGACGGCCCGAATAACCTGAACCTGACGTATAATTCGCTGAACCTGACCGAAAAAGTGATGCGCGGCGATACCATTCTGGTAAAATATTCGTATCTTTCAGATGGTACGAAGCTTTCGGCGACAAATGCCGGTGGCAACGGCTTGTATTATTTGGGTTCTTTGGTATATAAGAAGCAAAACGGGGTTCTTTTGTTGGAGAGCGCGTCATTCGGCGGCGGTCGGATTCTCGCCGCTGCGACAACGAACGGAGTAATCTATTCTCCGCAGTATCACCTGACGGACCATCTGGGGAGTGTCCGGGCTATTGTCAACGATACCGGCGAGGTTATCGAACGCAACGACTACTATCCTTTCGGTCTGCGGTGGAACACGGGAACGCTTTCGGATAACCGCTATCGCTACAACGGCAAAGAAATGCAGTCGTTCGTCAATGTCCCCTACACCGACTATGGCGCCCGGATGTCCGATCCGAGATTCCATCTCGGATGGAACGGTCGCGATCCATTGTCTGAAAAATACTATCCGATGAGTCCGTATGCATTTTGTGGAAATAATCCAGTAAAATATATTGATACAGATGGTCGGAAAATAGTTGATACTAAGGGGAATATTTTGTATCAGAATGGCAAATGGACGAATGCAGCAAAGAATACAGATGCGATGCGGGCCGGTAATGCTATGATGAAAACGAATATAGGCAGAAATACTTGGAATGAAATGGCTGCTGCGGCATATGATATTACTATTAATATTCATCCAGGGGCTGGACCCAAGAATGCATTGGGCACAGCAATTACGACTAACAAAGACGATGAAATATTAAAAGTGAATATTAACATTTACGAAGGCTCTATTGCAAAGCAAGTTGATCCAGAAAATACGAGCGTTCAAGCTCAGCAACTACGTTCTATATCAGAAGAAGATCGTATTGGTGCCGTTAGTGTACATGAAGGTACTCATGCTGTTGACAAAACACCAGGAATAGATGATAAATCAAAAAATTCTCCCAGAGAGAAAAAGGCCTATGCAGCACAAAAACAACATATTCAAGAGCTAAAAAGGCAGCAAGAGAGACATAATCCAATTATTTTGCCGTCTCAAAAAGATATTTTTCCATCAATCTCAGTTAAACCTTTATAATCGTAAAATAATGAGAACATTAATTGTAACTATCATCTTTTTTACAATGAATTGTGCGATGTTCATTGAACCAGTTTATTCTAAATCTCCACTTCTTGATTCTGTCAAGGTGGTCGTTGCTAATTATTTTAATAAAATATATGGTAATGAAAACTTATTATTTATACCGGAAGATATTAATAGAAAATTTCAGATTATTGACATAATTACCCGGCAATCTGTTGACAAAGAAGTAAAAAACGGAATGATATATCATTGTGCATTATATGGAGATGATGTGTTTGGGTTTTTCGTATTATTAGAAAATAATAAACTTAATTTGTTAGAGATTAATAATACACTACAAGTAGAACGGGCCAGACTATTTATGAGACGCCATGATTACACATTGGAACAAATGGACCGTTGTTTCGATTATATAACTACTGTATATATTGAAGAACATAGTTCTATGGACTATAAGGAATTTATTGAGAGTACGGATTATATTCAATATATAAAAGAATTGCAGCAGACTCTCAATATCACAGATAAAAACAATGAGAATTGAATAATTGGTTACGCAAGTATGAAATACTCAAAGAAACGATATAATATGAATGTGGATGATTTATAGCATTATGGTATTTTATGATTTCATAAAGATTAATCATGACCAAGCAGCTAATAGCTGCTTGGTTTATCTTTTGTCCCCTACTGCACGTCTGGAATCCGAGATTTCTATATTTGTCTCAGATTCCGGGAATTGGACTTTGTCGCGGTTGCGGAGAGCGTTTCTTCTTATACCTGCAACATCTCCGAATGGAGTTGGCGGCAGGAAAGCTCAGCGGGTGAGAATACCTATGCTTTTACCTACGATCCTTTGTCTCGTTTGACCGATATGCAGTAGTATGTCAATGATGTGGCCAGCGACCTATTTGTCGAAAAAGGACTGACCTACGACAGTAATGGGAATATATGCACGTTGGGCCGCACAGAGAACGGTTCTAGGGCAAATGCGTTCCGATATATTTATACGGGCAATCAACTCACAACGTTGCACGATGGTTCGGTAAGTTATAACTACACCTATGATGTAAATGGAAATATGGACACCGATGGAGCTAATAACCTTTCTCTGACATACAATCACCTGAATCTGATCGAGAATATCGAGCAGGCCGGAACTACTTTTGCAAATTATTCTTATCTTGCAGATAATACGAAGCTTTCGGCAACAGACGCATCTGGTAACATTTAGGTTTATTCGGAGGGCAATGCATGGCACTACACCTGATCGGTATTCCATGATGTCGATGGGCTGATCGAGCTGATGGAAGGCCGCAAAGGATTCGTGCAGATGCTTGATTCTATGTTTGTGGTGCCGCCAATCTATGACGACAGCTACTATGGAGTCCTCATCCACGAAATTACCGAAATGCAGGTCGCAAACATGGGCAACTACGCTCATGGCAATCAGCCTGCGCAGCACATGATCGACCTCTACGACTACGCAAGGAAGCCAGAAAAGGCCCAATGGTGGGCCCGCGAAGTGATGGACCGCCTGTATTCGGCCACCCACAGATACTGCGGCGACGAGGACAACGGCCAGACTTCAGCATGGTATGTATTCTCGGCCTTGGGGTTCTATCCCGTATGCCCCGCGTCGGACGAATACACCGTAGGTTCGCCGCTGTTCCGAAAGGCGATGATCCATTTGGAAAACGGTAAAGATATCGTGATTGAAGCCCCCGAGAACGGCCCCGAAAAACGTTATATCGGAAAAATGACCTTGAACGGCAAAGTCTTGCAACGGCCGTTCCTTGAATATACCGAAATCAAAGAAGGAGCGGAGATACTCTTTGATCAGCCGTTGCTGTTCTTCATAAGCCCACGTGTCGGCTAAGTCCAATACCGAACCGTTGGCGATGATGCCTGCGTTGTGGTCGATAAACGTTACGCCGTAAATCCTTCCCACGGGATTTATGCGGAACACGGCGTCGATACCCTCTGCCTTTAACAGCCGTCGGAACTCGTCCCGCGAATTGTGGGGGCTCATGGCGTCCCGGACTGTCTGTCGCAGGCGGTCGAACGCACCGTCTTCTTTCATCTTTACTTTCGACTTCTCGTAATACTTTTGAAGGGTTTTATAACCGACGTCTTGCCGATACGGCTCGATTTGATGGGCGTGCCGATTCCGTAGCCGTGTCGGTCATGGCGCTGTAGACCACTTCGGCATAATCTCTGCCGTCGATGGTTCCCGTACGCTCTTCGACAGAAATATTGGAGTGTTCCAACAACGTGCGGAATTCTCCGTAAGACGAGCATCTGTAATTTCGCAGACACGACCAGACAACGGACGATATCTGCTGCTTGACATTGCCTTCCTTGTAGTTTACCCTATGCAATCCCACCTTATCGGCCTGCTTCTCTCTCTTGATACTCGGATGCAGATTATATTTGCGTTCCAGATCACGTAATATCTCCATCGAGCACTGGGCCTCGAAATCATGCGGCAGTTTATGTCCGTTCTCATCGACGCGCAACGATACAATGTGGAGATGTTCGCGCGAGATGTCCTTATGTTTGAAGACGATATAGGGTTGGTTGCCGTAGCCCATGCGTTCCATATATTCGCGTGCAACCTCCCGGAGTTGTTCATCGGTCAGTTTGTCTTCCGGTGATGGGTTCAGCGATACATGGAATATCGTATTACAAGTTCTTTTGTTGCTTTGTAGATACGGCATGAAACTTTCCATGCAGGCGTCGACATCCATACGTCCGTATCGGTCGAACGGCTCCAGCATCTTCTGCCAATAGAGGATCTCGGCTTCATCCTTATCTACTTTCTCCTTGTTGTAATACAAAGCCCCTCCGGGCGAGGAGCCCGACCTTATATTCGCAACCACTCCTTCGCCTGTTTTGCGAAGTTCAGAATCTCGATACTTAAAGCCTTCAGCTCGCGGGTCCGCTGCTCCAACAGAGCGATCTGATGCGGAATTGCGACGTTGGAAAAGTGAGCATTGATGACCTTTACAATCTGATTATAATTGTTGGCGAGTTTCTGAAACTGGAAGTAAAAGTCGTTCAGCCGTGCGATAAACTGCACCTTCGAGGGGTCGCGTCTGACGACTACG
>ENA-OOZT01001655-OOZT01001655.1-human-gut-metagenome-genome-assembly--contig:-NODE-1655-length-14476-cov-2.983358_pt1 | contig 14476 bp, 6 predicted proteins | sample MGYA00241192_ERZ501407 | MGnify/ENA primary metagenome ERZ501407 (study PRJEB25962, sample SAMEA2042911) | human gut metagenome | biome: human gut; feature: human-associated habitat; material: faeces...
TGCCGGTGTGGCGGCAAAGCCGGGTTACAGCCCCTCCTTCGAGAGCAGCTCCGACGTGTCGATACGCACCTGCGTCGTTGTGAGCTTGTCGTTGAGCGCATAACGCGTCGGGTCGGATATGGTGACCGGCAGGGAAAAATCCTTGTCGGCATTCGCCTTCAGATAGGCGATGTCGACCGTGAGGAAAAAAGTCGCATCGCGTTTCCCGTCGGGGCAGCTCACCGAGGAAGGCAGTGTGTATGCCCGGCCCGGCAGCAACACAGTCCCGTCCAGGGGAGTGCTGCCCACGGAGACGCTGACCGTGTAGGCCTGCAACTCGGCCAGCCCGGCGCGGTAGATGCCCAGGAAAATGTGTACCTTCCCCGCCTGCGTGTCGATGCGGTAATTCTTGTTGGACTGCTGCGCCGTCCCGCCGTTGGGCACGGCATAAGGAGTGTAACCGGCCTGCGGCATATAGATCACCGCACTGCCCCAGGGCCTCTCGCTGTCGGCCTTCTGGCATGAGGCTGCCCCGCATGCGAGGAGCAGCACAGAAAAGAATGTAACGATCGTTCTCATAGTTCGATATTTTTCGGTCTACCAACCCGGATTCTGGTCGAGTACCCCGCCCGATTTTACGATTTCGGCCTGCGGGATCGGATAAAGGTTCATCTTCGGGGCATCGAAGATGCGTTTGGCCACTTCGAACGGCGTGTAGGCAAAGCCGTCGCCGCTGCGGGTCACCTTCACGCCGCGCAGGGGCCGGTTGAGCACCGTCCCGGCATCGTCCCAGCGCCGGAGATCCCAGTAGCGATGGTCTTCGAAGGCCAGCTCGATGCGGCGTTCGTGTTTGATGGCCGTGCGCATGGCGGCCGCATCGCCCGGGTCGACATCGACCGGGGGCATCCCCACCCCAGAACGGGCACGCACGGCATCCACGGCGTCGCGCGCACTCATCCCGTAGCCGTGGGCGTCGTCCGGGCCGTAGGCTTCGTTCATCGCCTCGGCAAAATTAAGCAATATTTCGGCATAGCGGAAAACGATCCAGCTGCGAAGCCGTTTATCGTCATTGGTGAGGTTCAGGTTCTCGTTCAGGAACTTGCGCAGGTAATACCCCGTGGGCGAAGCGTTCTGCCGGGCGGGGTCGTCGGCGCCGCCCGCATAGATTTCGAGCGTGCGCCCGTTCCACGTATCGCCGTTGCGCAGGACGGTGGCGTAGAAGCGCGGGTCGAGGCCGGCATAGGCATCGCCCGTATCCTCCCCCGTAGATTCATAGGCTTCCACGAGGTTCTGCGAAGGGCAGATACCCGTACCGCCGCCCTGCGTGCCGATGGGGTAATTCTTGCGTTCGAACTCGTTGGTCGCCCCCATACGCACCGCCCAGATGGTCTCGGGGCTGGTCGTAGAGGTTTCGGCGACGAACAGCCCGCCGTAATCGGGATGCAGGGAATAGATGCCCATGTTGATCACTTCGAAGGCCGCAGCGGCAGCGGCAGCCCACTTGGACTTTTCGCCCGAGGGATTGAACTGCGGGCTGGCGGCATAGAGCAACACCCTCGACTTGAGGGCCAGCGCCGCGCCGCGGGTGATCCGGCCCGACTTCTCCTCGAGGTTCTCGGCCCGCCAGTCGACGACCAGTTCGTTGCGCACCCCCTCGATCTCGCGCAGGATGAGGCCGACCACCTCGTCGAACGTGCCGCGCGGAAGGTTGGCCTCCTTCTGGTCGGCATACACGCGGTCGATGAGGGGTACCCCGCCGTAACGCTTGGCAAGCTCGAAATAATAATAGGCTTTCAGCACATGCGCCTCGGCGCGCAGCCGCTGCACGTCGACGATGTCGCGGCGGTAGCTGTCCAGGCCGTTCGAAGTGAGCGTGTCGCGGTGCATACCGAGGATATACCTGTAATCCACCGACTTATCGAGGTAGTCGTGCGCCGCATAGATGCCGTTGTAATAGCTCGTATAGCAATCGGCGGGGTTGTAATAGGCGCTCCAGCTGCCTTCGTTGAACCGCTGCGTGGAACTGAACGTGGTCACGTATTGCGCCTCGTCGGAAACGGCTGCGAAGAGGTTGCCGTCGATCGCCGTGAACCCGTAGGGGATGTGTTCGTAAACGCGGTAGCCCCAGTCGAACATCTGGTAACGGCGCGTGGCCATCATCTCGTCCGTCAGGTTCAGGTCTTCCTTGGTGTCGAGCGCATCGCACCCCGCCAGGGACAGCGAACAGAGGAGGGCGCCCGCGAAAAGGATTCTCATATTTTTTCGTATCATGGCAGTCGTGTTTAGAAGGTTACGGTCAGTCCGAGGTTGTAGGATTTCAGCGCCGGGTGGCCGGAAAGGATTTCGGGGTCGATGTCGTAGTCGCGCATCAGCCTGCTGACGGTCAGCAGGTTGACACCGCTCAGGTAGATGCGGATCTTCGAGATGCCGGCCTTGCTCAGCGACGGCTGCGCGAAGGTGTATCCCAGTTCCACGTTGCGCAGCTTGAGGAAGTCGCCGCTGCGCTTCCAGAGTGTCGAATTGCGGTAGTTGTTGCTGTTGTCCTGCAACGAAAGGCGCGGATAGGTGGCCGTAGCCCGCGTGTCGATGCCCTGTTCGGGATAGTAGGCCCAGCGGCCTTCGGCAATCCCGTAGACGTTGCCGTTGTCACGGAAGGCAATGTTCTGCAAGGGCGCATCGAGCAGGTTCACGTCACGGCCGGCCGCCCCCTGGAAGAGGGCGAAGAGGTCGAACCCCTTGTAGGATGCCGCCAGCGAGAACGAGTACTGCAACTTGGGCAGGTACGAGTCGCCGATGGCCGTCTGGTCGTTCTCGTCGATGACCGTATCGCCGTTCAGGTTCTTATACTTGATGTCGCCGGGCTGCACGGCCCCGAACGTAGGCTTGGGAAGCCCCTCCCTGAGTTCGCCGCCGACGTCGAAATCGTCCCAGTCGTAGAACCCGTCGGCCACATATCCGAACAGGGCGTCGAGCCGCCGTCCCGTGCGTGCCGCGGTCGGCACGGTCACGACCTCGGCCATATAGTCGACCTTGTTGCTGTTATACGAGGCCATGCCCGTGAGCGCGTAATTGAAATCGCCTATGCGGTCGGCCCAGGAAAGCTGGACTTCGAAGCCCTTGTTGGTCATCCTGCCGATGTTGCGGTAAGGCGGATTGTCCACGCCCGAGGCACCGGGGATCATCCAGTCCTGGGTCACGATGCCCGATCTTTTTTCGAGGAACAGGTCGACGTTCAGGGACAACCTGTTCCACAGGCGCAGGTCGATGCCGGCATCGTACTTCAGGCTCTTTTCGGCAAAAATACCGGGGTTCGGGAGGTAGGACAGCGCCGTTCCCCCGTGCCACGTGTGCTCGGAGTTTCCCGTATTGAGGCCGCCGCGGCCGGTATAGTAGCCCTCCCAGAGGTAACGCATCTCGCCCATCGGATCCCAGCCGTTCTTACCGACCGAAGCCCTGAGCTTGAGCAGATCGACCGTGCGGCTGTCCCGCAGGAAGCGCTCGCGGGAAACGATCCAGCCAAGGCCGAGCGAGGGATAGAACCCCCAGCGGTTGCCGGGCCTGTAATTGTCCGAACCGTCGGCGGCGAAGGAGAAGGTCGCCACATAGCGGTCGTCATAGGCATAGTTGACCGCCCCGTTGACGGTCATGTGACGGTATTCGACCATCTTGCCGGCAGCGCCGTTCTGCGAAAAGTCGGTCTTATAGATATTGTAGAGTATCCCGGCCGAGGCGGAGACCACATGCCGCCCGAACGTGCCGTCGTAACCGACCGTGGCATTGTAGTGCTGCCACGTCCACTGGTTCTGGCCGCTGTCCTCGCCACGGGTATAGGGGGTGTCGTTATCGGTGGTCTGCTGCACCCCGTCGAGCCAGCGCGAATAGTTGCGCGTGTTGCTCGCGCCGTCGCGCGTCCAGCTGCTCAGCGACATCGCCTCCGAAAGGTAGAGCCCCTCCACGAGGAAGTCGAGCCGCTCCTTGAGCTGGAAATTGGCCTGCAGAGTACGGTCGTGCGTGGAGTTGCGCCCCAGCGCCTTGATCGAGGCCAGGGGGTTGAAATTGTAGATCGGGGTACCCGTCCACGTCCCGTCGGGGTTGCGCACGGGATAAACCGAGCCGGGGTATTTGGCAAGGTCGTTCCACAGGTCGCCCGCGGCGCGGTTGGGGTAACGGCGGTCTTCGATCCGGCCCCCGACATCGACCTTGGCCTCCAGGAAACCGAAGAGGTTCATATCGAGGTTCGTGCGGATATTGTAGCGGTCGATGCCTGCGTTGGCCAGCGTGTCGTTGGTAGGCGTATCGTAGATTCCCCGCTGCCCCATGTAGCCGAACAGCACGAAATAGCGGACGGTCTTGTCGCCGCCCGAGACCGACACGTCGGCATCGGTATAGGGCGTGGCCTTCTTGGTGACCTCGCGGTACCAGTCCACGTCGGGCAGTCGGGCGACCTGGTCGGCCGTGTAATAGGGTGTCCAGACGTTGCCGTTGTCGTTGCTCAGCGCCTCGTTGTAAAGCCGGGTATAGTCGCCCGTACGCAACGGTTTCTGGAGGTTCATGGGCTGCTGCACGCCGCCCCGGACATTGACCGTGACGCGCGGGCGGCCGATACGGCCGCGTTTGGTCGTGACCCAAATCACGCCGTTGGCGCCCCTCATGCCGAAGGGAGCCAGCGCCGCGGCGTCCTTCAGCACCTCGATCCGGTCGATCTCGGCAGGCGAGAGGAACTGGAAATAGGCCATATTGGTCTGGAAGCCGTCGACATAGACCGGCAGCGACGAGTTGTTGTAGGTCGCCACGCCGCGGATACCGAGCGCAGCCGCATCGTAGCCGGGTTCCCCGTTGGTCTGCGACACGACCAGCCCCGGGATACGTCCGTAAAGCATGTTGTTGATATTGGCCGAGGGGATGGACACCTCGTCACCCGTCACGGAAGAGACGGACGAAGTGACCAGCACCGCCTTCGTGCGGGCCGATGTCCCGGGGATCACATATTCCAGGGCCGCACTGTCGGGCTGTTCCGCAGCCGCGGTATCCCGGGCGGAAACCGGGCCGGCACCACCGACGGCCAGAACCGCGAGTGCCGCGCCTGAGAGGAACACACTTTTCATATGGTTGGGATTCATGTAATTCTGATTTTTTCGGTAAACGATTGTGTATGGGCGGATCAATATCCGGGGTTCTGCACCAGATAGCCCTTATTCACCTCGCTGAGCGTAAAGGGCGAAAGGGACATGCGCTCGTGCCACGTGTATTCGGGGACATAGGAGGGCTTGCGCGTGTAATTGGCGAACTCCTCGGGTTTGCGGGGGTTCCACGACACGCCGGCGGCCTGCGAGAACTCGAACTTGTACTTGGCCCCGCCGACCATCGACGCCCCCTGCTTCCAGTGGCGGGCGTGGGGATACCACTGGTTCTCCACGTAGAATTCCACGGCCCATTCGCGGTGGATGCTCCGCCGCAGCCCCACCCGGTCGGTCTGCGTTTCGTCGGGGATGCCTCCGCGCCTGCGGATGTCGTTCAGGTAGCGCAGCGCCATGGTCGGGTTGCCCTCCTCGTTGTAGGCCTCGGCGATATTGAGGTAAAACTCCGCCATGCGGTAGATCGGGAATTCGAACCATTCGCGCGAACCGGCTTCGTACCAAAATTTGATGTTCTTGGCACAGCCGTCCTGCCACTTGTATTCGAGCTGCCAGTTCTGGTACAGATCCCAACGGCTGTTGCCGGTATTGTTCTTGGGGTTGACGCCGTAGAAATAGAGCGACGCCTGCGCACGGGGTTCCAACTCTTCGGCCTTGTCGCGGTATTCGCCGGCCGGGCGCCAGTCGTCCACGCCCGCCCACGTCTGATCCGTACCATCGGCCTTGCGGTACTGGCAGAGCTGACCGTAGCCGGTGCCGCGGTACTGCCCCAGGTCGTGGCCGGTGTGGGTCGGCATGAAGGTGTAGTTCTTGTAGATACCGTTGTCGTCAGCCTCGCGCTGCTGCTTGTAGGCCAGCAGCACCTCGCGGTTCGACGGCGTGCCGACGGCCGTGCCGTAATCCTTGATGGGGTCGCCCGTGTCGATCAGCTCGAAGCCGTTGGCCTTGCCCCAGTCGATCACCTCCTGATTGGCCAGGCGCGCCGTTTCCCAGCGCTTGGCATCGTAGCCCCCGAGCCAGATCATCTCATTGTTCGCGGGGTCGGCCATCTGCATGTAAGGGGCGTCGGCATTGAAGAGGGGACGGGCGGCATACATCAGCGCCTCGGCCTTGACGGCCAGCGCCACACCCTTGTTCACGCGCCCCAGCCAGTCGGCCGGCCAGCGCACACCTTCGAGTGTCGCGGCGGCCGCGTCGCACAGCCCGACGATGAAGTCAAGGGTTTGCTGCACGGTGGAGCGGGGGCGCACGTCGACCGTGGTGAGCGTCGATTCGACCAGCGGCACACCGCCGTAGCGTTTGAGCATCTCCACGTAGCGGAAAGCCACCAGCACCTGCATTTCGGCCTTGACGATGGCTTTGTCGCGGTCGGACATGTCGGCGACCTTGTCGATGTTCTCGTACACGAGCCACGCCTTGCGGATGTAGGCGTAGTTGTTGGGGAAATAGTCGTCGGTATAACCGGCGCCGTTATTCTCGTTGTTGGCCAGCATACCCGCCACGACCTGCTTGTCCATGTATCCCCATGTCAGGCGGCAAAGGTCTTCGCCGCCCATGATGGCTTCGGTCGTCTCGTAGGGCATGATCGGGGAGTTGTTCCACACCAGTACGGGCAATCCCGAGGAGAGGATCGTGGCGTAGGCCTCGGCGATCGCCCCCTCGGCGTTCTTGGCCGTGCTGAAGACCTCGTCCTGATCCATGCCCGTCACTTCGGGCTTCTCGATGAACCAGTCCTGGCAGGACGTAAGGCCGGCCGCCAGCAACAGGCCGAGAAGCATATAAATGGTCTTTTTCATAAGGCTGCGACTTAAAATTGGATGTTGAAACCGAAGTTATACACGCGCGTGAGCGGATAGATGATGCCTTCGGACGTACTGCCGTCCTGCACCAGCTCGGGGTCGATGCCGTCGACCAGGTCTTTGCCGCCCCAGGTACAGAGGTTGTTGGCATTGACGAATACGCGGATCGAGCCGATATGCGCCTTGCGCATCCAGCGGGCGTTCCGGAACGTATAGGCCACCTCGACGTTCTTGAGCTTGATATGGTCGGTCGAACGGAACCAGAAGGAGTTGTTCTGGTTGTTCTGGCTGTTGGCCATGTTCACGGACATGCGCGGGAAGGTGATCTGCTTGCCGGCGGCATGGCGTTCGGGCGTCCAGCGGCCGTTCATATAGCTCAGCGGCGTACCGTTTCCCTGGGCGAAGGGCGTGATGAGGTAGCCGTTCATGTTGAACGTCCCCTGCGCCGAACCGGTAAGGAGCGCGGATATTTCGAACCCCTTGTAGCCGAAGCTCAGGTTGCTGCTGAACGCGAAGCGCGGGACGTTCGAGAAGCCCGTCGGGGTGATGTCCTTGTCGTCGATGATGCCGTCGCCGTTGACGTCGACGATACGCAGGTCGCCGCCCTGGACACGGTTGCCGTCGATGGCGTTGTAGGGGTGGTTGGCCACCTCTTCGGGCGTATTGTAGAAGCCTTCGTTGTAATAGGCCTTGTACTGTCCGTAGGCGAACCCCGTTTCGTTCATCCAGGCGTACATGTAGGAGGGTTCGGCCTTGTAGTCGATCTTGTTGACGGCATAGGAGACCTGTCCGCCCACTTCATACCAGAAATCCGTTCCGACGTTGTCGCGCCACGAGACCTGGATCTCGTAACCCCGGTTGCTCATGCGCCCCACGTTCACGGGCGGCAGGGCGCTGCCGCTCAGGCCGATGATGCCCGGCGTGACCCCCAGTTTGGTGAGGATGTTGTTGCGCTTCTCCTCGAACAGGTCGACCGTGACCGAAAGCCGGTCGCGGAACATGCGCACCTCGGCGGCGATGTTGTACGACTCCTTCTTCTCCCACGTGACGTCGGGGTTGCCTGTCGACTGTTCGTATTTGCCGGGGAAGGCCGGGTTATTGACCGAACCGTTCGACGAGCCGAAGAAATACCCGTCGAGCGGGGTGCCGTTCCAGGGGCCGTAGCTGTGGCTGCCCCAGGTGCCGGGCAGGAAAAGGAAGCGGTCGCCGCCGATCTCGCTGTTGCCGGTCTGCCCGTACGAGGCGCGGAACTTGAGCCACGTGAGGATGTCGTTCTTCGGGAAGTAGGGTTCGTTCGACACGACCCAGCCTACCGAAACGGCCGGGAAAAACCCGAACCGCTTGCCGGGCGCGAAGTTCTCGGAACCGTTGTAACCCATGTTGAATTCGGCCAGGTAACGCTGGTCGTAACCGTAGGTGACACGCCCCACCACACCGTAATAGCCGCGGGGGACGTTGTACTTCAGCCCGGGCGAGGTGTAGCGTTCGCCGGTGACGAGCGCCATGGCCGTGACGGCGTGCTTGCCGAAATCGCGGCTGAAGTCGATGCCGGCCTCGACATAGACCTTGCGGTTTTTGCCCCAGCCGGTCTCCTCGTAGGATTTGGCATTGTGTTCGCCGCCGTAATAGAGCAGCTCGGCCGGATCGGCGGGGTTGCGCGTGATCGAATAGACGGGCAGGTTGGGCGCAACGCGCAGCGTCTTGGTAAAATAATGGTCATACGACAACGCTCCGCGTACGGAAAGCCCTTCGACGAGGTAATCCATCCGGTGGCGGATGCGGATCGAGGTATTCAGGCTGCTCTGGTTGATGCGCGCCTGTGCCTTTTCGAGCATGTAGGCGATCGGTGATTTGCCCCATGCGCCCTTGTTGCTGTCCATGATCGTACCGCCGGCATAATCGGTGATGATGCGGCCGTCGGAGACGCCCGGCGCCGAGAAGGGCGGGGCTTCGTAGATGTTGAGCATCAGGTCGCGGTAACGGCCCCACATGTCCACGCTGCTGTTGCGGTCGGTGATGATCTTCGTCTCGCGCACCTGCCCCGAGAGCGAAACATTGATCTCGGTGAGCGGGATGATGTTGAAATCGAAGTTGGTGCGGAAATTATATTTGTGGCTGCCCGAGTTGGAGGCCGCATCGCTGAACCCGAAGTCGTTGGTGAGGCTCTTCTGGTTGGAATACCCCACCGAGGTAAAGAAGGCCACCTTTTCGGTACCGCCGGAGATATTGACGCTGTACTGCTGCTGGGGCGACACCCCGGCGTCGAAAATCCGCTTCATGTAGTCCGTACTGCCGTAGTAGATGGCGGGGCTGTCGAGCAGCGCCTGTTTCTGTTCGGGCGAAAGGTGTCCCATCGCCTCGACCTCGGAGGGCGTATAGTCGCGGTTATGCCGGAATTTCCACAGTTCGTCCTGCGAAAAGACCTTAATGTCGTCGGGCTTGCCGTCGTTGGCGAACGCCTCGTTGCGCAGCACGGCATAATCGTAGGAGTTGACCAGGCTGGGCAGGGTCGTCGGGGAGGTGAAGCCGACATTGGCCGTGAACGAAATTTTCAGGTTGCCTTCGCGGCCGCGTTTGGTCGTCACGATGATGACGCCGTTGGCACCGCGCACGCCGTACACGGCCGTCGCAGAAGCATCCTTGAGCACGTTGACGTTCTTCACATCGTTCGGGTCGAGCATGTTGAAGGCCGTCATGTCGCGCACGATGCCGTCGATGACGATCAGCGGGTTCTGGTCGCCGGCATACGTCCCCACGCCGCGCACGCGGATCGTGGACTCTTCGAAGCCGGCTTCGCCGGTCTTCTGGACGGCGGCCATACCGGCGATACGCCCAACGAGGGCATTGGAAATATTGGTCACGGGGGAGCGCATCAGCTCCTTGCCCGACAGCTGCCCGATGGCGCCGGTGACGGTCTCCTTCTTCTGGGTGCCGAAGCCGACCACCACCACATCGTCGATGCTCTGGACATTCTCCTCGAGCACGATGCGGATATCGGTCTGAGTTCCTACGGGCACCTCCCGGGTGGTATAGCCGATAAATGAAACTGTCAACGTCGCATCCTTGGCCGCCATGACCGTGAAACGCCCGTCGAGGTCGGTCACGGAGCCAGTCTGGGTTCCCCTGACGACCACTCCGGCCCCGACGACCGGCATGCCCTGCTGGTCGACGACCGTCCCGGAGACCCTGGCAGGGGAGACGTCCTGCGCACCGGCGCCGAAAGCGACCGACAGGACGAGCAGCAGAGCCAGCCCGATCTTCGCGAATCTGCGCAGAAGCCCCGGCACATTCAAATAATGGTTCATTTTCATAGGTATTTAGGTTGTAGTTGGTTGATTGGGTCCCGCGGGGAGAATCGCCGCCGCGGGACAGGCCCGCACTGAGGTTCACCGAGAGGGCCGGATCACAAAATCGAAAAGGTCGGAGCGTCTTTTTCTTTCATAGGCTGATAGGTTTGGTTATGCTTCAGGATTTTCGTTACAACAAATTTAGGAAGACGGAACAGGGATATAAAGAACGGATTTATCATTTATTTGTCCGTTTTCATCATCCACCCTCCTGCGCTTCAATATTCGATCCGGACGACCACCGAGCGCGTGAAGTCCGGAAGCGATACGTCGGCACGGCGGGACGCGCGCACCCACTCGTCCCGCCAGGGGTCGTAGATCCGCACTTTCTTCACCCTGCGCCCGCCGAGCAGCGGTGTGAAGTCGACCTGCAGGCCGGACAGCCGCTGTGCCGGAATGCGTTCGGAGAGCTCGTGCCGCCACGTGCTCACCGTATCGCGGCACCAGGCAAGCAGCGTGTGTTCGCCCCGCAGCACATAGACCCGCAGCCCCGCCGTATCGCGGCGCACGGGTTCGAACCCTTCGCGAAGGGGGTCGACACCTTCGACGGCACGCGCGAAGCGCCCCATCTGGAACCAGGTATGCTGCTTGTCGATATGGTGATCCCAATGCCAGAGGTGCCCCGGCCCGGCGGCCCCGCTGAAAAAGGGGGCGAAGAGCACGTCGTGGAGCACGGAACCCATCGTATCTACCTTATATATAGGATGGGGGCCGGTATGCACGGGTTTCACGGCGCCCGACTCGGCCAGCAGCATCGGTTTGCGGAGGCCGTATCCGCGCAGCACGGCGATGGCATCGGAGGCCATGCTGTCGACCGGAGCGCCGCACACGGCCAGTTCGGCACCCTCGTCGATATAGCGGTGCACCTGCGCTACCTCGTTCGGAGGCAGGCGGTTGATGAATTCATAAATCGGGAAGCTCGACTCCCGGTCGAGCGAGCCGAGGCTCTGCATCACCAGGTTTTTCGGGAAGATCTCCTTCACACGCGGCAGCATACGGACATTCCACGCGCGCAGGTGCTCCTCGGGCGTCTCCACGGCGTTCATTTCGTTCCACAGCTCCCAGCCGAAAACGGCGGGATGGTCGCCGTAACGCTCGCGGAAGATGCGCACGCGGCGCAGGAACTCCTCTTCCCCCCGCGGCGAGGTGATATAATCGTCGGCATCGGCAAACGGGCCGCCGTTGGAAGTATGGTACGAGGCTTTGGTGTCCCACTTGTTCACGCCCGGTCGGATATGGCGGAAACTCTCGATACAGAATTTGATCTTGATGCCGTACCGGTCGGCGAGCTCCAGCAGGCGGTCGATACGCACGAGCTTGGCGCTGTCCACCTCGCCGTAGCGGGTTTCGATCTCGAAGAGGCCCGTGTTGAGCCACACGCGGCCGAAATTGGCGCCGTGGCGGTGCATCTCCCCGAGGTAATGTTCCATGTCGGCAACCGACCCCATCGCGGCGATGTTGCATCCCACGGGGATATACGGCTGCCCGTCCGAAAGGCAGAAATAACGGGGATCCCGGGCGCTTACCTGGACGAAAGAGCGCCTGAAGGAGCGCCCGGGGCGCTTGGCCCACGCCTCCGCTACCGACACGAAGGCAAGGAGGCAGGTCAAAAGGATGAGTCGTTTCATAGGTCGTAGTCTTAGGTTTGAGCGACAGGATAAAAGTAGGGAATTCCCCGCGCACGGAATGTAACCGGTTCAGCAGATGCTAACACATTTTCGTCGGGACAGCGCAGGAGGGGCGAAAGGCCGGTTTTCTGTTAATTTTTGATAAATCCGTGCAAATCCGGCGGGTGGAGTATTCCTATATTTGTTCCATCGAAAACTCTACCTTATCCGAACTATGAAACGACTTACGGCAATCTTCCTGTGCACGCTTGCATACGGCGCCGCAACAGCCGCCGACGGATGGGACGCCCCGGCCGACCAGCACGTCAACGCCCTGCGCCGCCTGCCCGCCCGGGCCACCTCCTACTCCTACAAGACCCCGCAGGATGCATTGGCGGGAGACCGCGCCCGATCACGGATGATGCCGCTCGACGGCGTCTGGAAATTCCGTTTTGCGGAAGACGCCGCCCAAAGCCCCGAAGGGTTCTGGCAACCGGGCGCCGACCTCGGAGACTGGGACGAGATAGAGGTTCCCTCGTGCTGGGAGATGCAGGGCTACGGGTATCCGATATACACCAACATCCCTTATCCCTTCGAGTTCAGACCGCCGTCGATCACACGCGACAACCCGACGGGATGCTACGTCCGAAAGTTCACCGTACCCCGAAGTTGGGAAGGCGACCGGGTAGTGCTGCACTTCGGGGGTGTATACTCGGGTTATTACGTCTGGGTCAACGGCACCCTGGCAGGATATTCCGAGGACAGCTGCCTGCCCTCGGAATTCGACGTCACCGGCCTGCTGCGACCGGGCGAGAACACGCTCGCCGTGAAGGTTTTCAAATGGACGGACGGCAGTTACCTCGAAGATGCCGACCACTGGCGCATGGCGGGCATACACCGCGAAGTATACCTTGCCGCAAAACCCGACGTGGCCATCGGCGACTTCGGGGTGCGGACGCTGCTCGACGGCGACATGCGCGACGCGCTGTTGCAGATACGCCCCACGATCGACCTGCGCGAGGGCACCCCGGCGGCAGGATGGCATCTGCGGGCGCAACTCTATGCCCCCGACGGGACGTCCGAAGGCCGTGAAATGGGACTACCGGTCGAAGAAATCCTGTCGGAGGCTTACCCGCAACGCGACAACGTCTACTTCGCACTGATGGAGCAGCGCATCGCGGCACCCGAAAAATGGAGCGCCGAGAACCCTGCGCTCTACACCCTCGTGCTGACCCTGCGCAACGATGACGGGCAGGTCGCCGAATCGCGCAGCTGCAAGGTCGGGTTCCGCGACGTCCGGCTCCGCGGACGCGAGATGCTGGTCAACGGCGTCCCCGTGAAACTCTACGGCGTAAACCGCCACGACCACGACCAATATACGGGAAAGACCGTCACGCGCGAAGGGATGGAACAGGACGTAAGGCTAATGAAACTGCTGAATTTCAACTCCGTGCGTACGTCCCACTACCCCAACGACCCCTATTTCTACGAGCTGTGCGACCGCTACGGCCTTTACGTCATCGACGAAGCCAACATCGAGAGCCACGGTTCGGGCGGGAAGCTCTCGAACGACCCGGAGTGGGCCGTCCCGTTCCTGGAGCGTGTGAGCCGGATGGTCGTCCGCGACCGCAACCACCCCTCCATCGTCATGTGGTCGCTGGGCAACGAATCGGGATGCGGCCCGGCGCACGCGGCGGCAGCCGGCTGGGCCAAGGATTACGACCCCACGCGCCTGATCCACTACGAAGGGGCGCAGGGACAACCTGCGAGCCCGCTTTACGTACCCCTCAGGCGCACTTCGGCGGCCGTATTCACCAGTGCCGCCCCCGCAGACGGGAAGCCGGGCACCCCGCAACAGCCGCAGGACGGCGGCAATCCGACCGACCCCGCCTACGTGGATATCGTGAGCCGCATGTATCCCACGGTCGGGGAGCTGGAGCGCATGGCCCTCAACCCGCGGATCGACCGCCCCGTGCTGATGTGCGAATACGCTCACTCGATGGGAAATTCGACCGGCGGGCTGAACGACTACTGGACGGTCATCCGCAGCCATGAGGGACTGCTGGGCGGCCATATCTGGGACTGGGCAGAGCAGGGGCTGGTCAAAAAAGACACCTGCCAACGCACTTATTGGGCCTACGGCGGGGATTTCGAACCGGCGGGGGAACATCACGACGCGGCGTTCTGCTGCAACGGCATCGTCAACCCCGACCGTACGCTGAAGCCCGCGGCACTGGAGTGCAAATATGTATTCCAGCCCATCGGGTTCACGGCGGACGACCTTGCTGCCGGAAGGGTTGTCGTACACAACCGTAATTTCTTCTCCCCGACCGACCGCTACGACTTCACTTGGGAAATATCGACCGACAAGGGCGTATTGCAGCGCGGCAGTTTCGACGTGCCGACGACGCCCGCGGGCAAGAGCGCCCCGGCCACCGTCGGGTTCCGCCCCTTCGAGCCCGAACCCGGCGCCGAATATCTGCTCCGCGTACAGGCCCGGGAAAAACGGGCGACCCCTTACGCCGGGGCCGGGCACATCGCTGCGCAAGAGCAGTTCGGACTGCCTTTCTACAAGGCTCCCGCGCATAAACCCGCCGCAGGCAGGGCGG
>ENA-OOZT01001662-OOZT01001662.1-human-gut-metagenome-genome-assembly--contig:-NODE-1662-length-14397-cov-2.577046_pt1 | contig 14397 bp, 10 predicted proteins | sample MGYA00241192_ERZ501407 | MGnify/ENA primary metagenome ERZ501407 (study PRJEB25962, sample SAMEA2042911) | human gut metagenome | biome: human gut; feature: human-associated habitat; material: faeces...
GCCTTTGTCGCCCGCCGTCGCCCCAGTTATTCCGCCATCGTGGAAATTGGTCTGAAACGCGCGGAAAGCGGCGGCTATACTTACAGTGTTGCTACCTTCCGAAAGGTACGGGATCTTGAGGGGGAAGGTCTTGCGGCCGTTAAAAGCTATGCAGCAAATTTCAAAGAGCAGGTCAAATCGCTTCTGGCACAGCGTGTGGAAAACTACAAGTCCGATGTGGAATCACTCACCGGCACGGCTCCCTTGGAGCTCGCCGACAACGGCGACCACTTTTCCTATCCGAGCGTCATTGACGGCGAACGCGACGAGCTGCCGCTCTAAGCAGAAACAGCCAACAAAGCTTGCTCCGCTAAGCAAACGGCAGATGCGATTTGCCGAAAAGAATCACAAGCTGGTCTATGCGTTTTTGCAGGAGCAGCGGTATGATCCCGGCGAATATTACGATCTTGCCGTTATGGGCTACCTGCGCGCTGTGGAACGCTATTGCTCCCACGCCTATCTGCGCCGCTTTTCGTTCTCTACCGTCGCCTACCGCGCGATGCAGCAAAGCATTGTGTCGTGGAAGCGCGGAGAGAGCCGGCGCAGACAGGCGGAGGAAGCCTACTGTGCGCTTTATACTAAAACCTAATTAAACGCTTCAATAATCCAATCGCGTCCGGTAATGCTGAAAATGGTATTAGGGGTAAGCGAGCAAATGGTATCGCAGAGACGATCAACGACTTTCTCCAAGGTTGCAAAAACCTCGTTTCGAAAGCCGCGCTTTCGTATCTCCTTCCAGATCTGCTCTATCGGATTCATCTCTGGTGTGTATGGAGGGATATGGAAAAGTACAATATTCTCAGGCACTTCCAGTGTTCCTGATTTGTGCCATGCAGCTCCATCGCAGCACATCAGAATGGTATCCTGCGGAAATTGTTTGGATAATTCCCGCAGAAACAGATTCATACACGCAGTATTGCAATAGGGCATGACAAGAAAGCAGGATTCCCCAGTCAGCGGCTCGACCGCACCATAGGCATACCGGTATTCCCGAATATGGTGACATGGAACGCTGGGTCGGATGCCTTTTTCGCACCAGCAGTACTTGGGATGGTTGATGCGGCCGAAGCCTGCCTCATCCTGGAACATAAGGCGCACTTTTCCACAGCCCCTGTGGAGATTTTTCAGTTCACCGATGGTAGTTTTAATTTTTTTGAGGTCTCAATGACCTCCTCGCTTGCCTTTTTAGGGTGCCTACTGCGGGGCATGACCTTTCTCCAGCCAGTCAGCAATAACAGAATTAATATGATTATCTTCACTATTAAACCTATATCCAACAACCACTAAACAATCACGTATAATTAAAACCATCTCGAAAGGGTAATCTCATTGTCTGGACACCGGCATACAAGACGGCTGGGAGGAGTACGAATCTCGGGCGCTTGTAGAATTGGTGGACCGGTCGAAACTCGCAGAACCGGTCGTTCTCATAGCAGACCGCGGCTATGAGGCGTACAACAACATGGCGCACATAGAGCAGAAAGGTTGGAAATATCTAATCCGCGTAAAAGACAGGCAGGGCATACTTTCAGGGCTTAGGCTGCCTGATGCGCTGGAATTTGCCGCGGTTTTCAGTACCGGATGATTTGAGGTTGTTTATATTCATTTTCCGCGGAGGAAACTCCGTGCTTTTGCTGCGCCCTTTTTCTGATGTATGTGTTTACGAAACCGCCTCCGAGATTCTCTCCCGGGGGCGGCTACGTTGGGGGCGATCATAATGAGATTTAGACATTGCCGGTGGTTTTCTTTATACAACAATACGGTTCAAGACACGGCTGGCTGCCGTGCATTGAACCGTAAATACATTGTAATATGAGGAGGGTGCAATATCAAGAGAGTATAAAATAGCTGTAAATACTCAAGAACAGCAAACGCGAATAATTGAACTTTTTTATTATATATCAGGATATAATTATTCTGGATTGTATAATGAAATCTGATAATACAAATGAAAATAAATGAATTTTCCGAAAAAATGATGAAACTCGAAATAATATTATGCTATAAAATATAATAATATCTTCTTGAAAAAGGGTACGGCGTGGTTTAACATAATAATGAAAATGCTCAATATTTAATGAAATATGGGAGAAAAATTTGTGCATTTTTGAAATTTTTAAATAATGGATGGAGGAACTGGAAATGAAAAAGGCTTTATGTTTGCTGCTTGCAATGCTCATGATTTTAGCAATTTGTGCGTGTGCAGCAAAAGAACCAGCGACTGCTGCGCCAAACAGTGAGAACAGTCAATCTACAACAAAGGAAAATGCTGATAGCACCGATCTGCCGGACGAGTCCCAAGAAAACGCAGTGACCGTGGCAGACCCTTTTGGAAAATACGAACCAAGCATTGATATTACCACTATGATGTTGGAGGATAATATCCGCAATGTGCCGGAAAACATGACGATGGACAGCAATCCGTGGATTGACCTGTTCAAGGAGTATGGCATCAATGTGTCTTATAAAATCTCCGGCTCTGCATCAGATCTTGATACCAAGCTCAATATGGCGATTGCAACCGAGGATTTGCCTGACATTATGCAGGTTACTGCATCGCAGTTTCAAGAACTGAGTGAAGCGGGATATCTTGCGGATCTGACAGAGGTTTTCGAAACCTATGCGTCTCCGGAAACCAAGGCTATGTATATGCAAGACGGCGGCATTATGATGCAAAATGGCTACGTTGATGGAAAACTGGTTGGTCTTGCTTTGCCGCAGGGTTATCAGGACTTTATTCCGATTGTCTCTATTCGTTCTGACTGGCTTGAAGAATGCGGCCTTGATGCACCGAAAACCATGGACGAACTGTGGAACATTGCAAAGACATTCAAGGAAAAAAATGTTGGCGGTAATTGTTCCATTGGTATCGGCATGACAAAGAATGTCCTTGATTTGCTGACGCCGACGATTGGCTTGTTGAATGGCTATCATGCGTATTATAACGTGTGGATTGAGCAGGACGGTGAGCTTGTCAACTCAACCATCCAACCGGAAATGAAAGAGGCACTTGCTGCCCTGCACGATAAATATGAAGAAGGTCTAATCGACCCTGAGTTTGGCACAAAGGAAAATGCACAGCTTATGGAGGATGTTATGGCCGGTCGGTGCGGCATTGTTGTTTCCCACTACTGTGCGCCGTTCGATCTTTTGAATGCTGTGGCAGATGGGCAGAAATGGGAATTCTTCTCTGTTCCTTCTGCTGATGATGATCCGGTTCTTGCTCAGTTTAGCTTGGCCTTTAGCGGTGCGCTGTGCGTCTCTGCTGCTTGCGAGCATCCGGAAGCCATGATTGAGATGCTGAATATCTTCACAAAGTATGTTGCAGAAGATCCTCAGACCTACAATGACAATGCAGTTCGCAACTTTGCATATCCGACGATCACATCCGCAATCAGCGGAAACAACGATATTCACAAAGAATATCTTGAATTCCTCGAGACTGGCGTAACACCGGTTACGACAACACAGGGTTATGAAAGTACCGTCGAAGCGGCTGAGAAGTATCGTCTGAATCAGGATATTGATGGCTATACCATGTGGGGCGTATTCGGGCCGGAGGGAACGGAAGTCCAGGTTTCCAAGGCAATTGAAAACAATGCCTATATGATTGATGCGTTCACTGGCGCGCCGACAGCTAGCATGATCGAGTACAGTTCTGTCCTGAAAACCTTGACAGAACAGATCGTAACAGATATCATTTGCGGCGTGAAGTCTGTCGATGCATTTGATGCATTTGTTGAGAGCTGGAAGCTGAACGGCGGCGATGCTATTGCTGCGGAAGTAAACGCATGGTATCAGGCAAAGACTTCAAATTGATGGATAAGCGGAATTAAAAACCATACAGGGGTGCTACATCATGCAGCACCCCTGTAGCGTTCAGGGCGTAAAAGACGGGTGAGAATATGAATATGAAATTGCAAAAATCAAAAAAGGATCCATCATGCAAACGTTTGCACAGAAAAGAGGAGATGCCGCTGCATCTTATGCTGCTGCCCGGATTGATTGTTGTGTTGATTTACAACTACGGGCCGATGGGTGGACTGATTATGGCCTTTGAAAATTACAAGCCAACGAAAGGCCTTTGGGCATCTGCGTGGGTTGGGCTTGGAAATTTCAAGCGGTTGTTTGCCTATCCGGATATTGAAAATGTTTTTTACAACACGATCTATATCGCAGTATTTAAACTGCTGCTAGGAATTCTCGTTCCGGTTATTTTTGCCCTACTTTTAAATGAAATAAAGAACAGACTGTTTTCAGGGTATGTACAGACTGTGACCTGTTTGCCGTATTTTCTGTCATGGGTCATCCTCGGCGGAATTTTTACGAGCATTCTTTCTCCGTCAAATGGCATCATAAATGAAGTCATCCGATTTTTTGGCGGAGATCCAGTCTATTTTCTCGGAAGCAATGACACGTTCCCATGGACATTGATCATTACCGACACCTGGAAGAATTTTGGATACAGTTCGATTGTATATCTTGCGGCCATGAGCAGCATTGATCCGGCTTTGTATGAAGCGGCTGAGATGGATGGCGCAGGAAAGATCAAAAAAATTCTCCATGTCACATTGCCAGGTATTTTGCCCATGATTTTTGTCATGAGCGTTCTATCACTGGGCAATGTATTGAACGCAGGTTTCGATCAGGTATTTAATCTCTATAGTCCGCAGGTTTATCAGTCCGGTGATATCATCGACACGTTTATTTATCGGTTGGGAATTGAAGATGCGCAGTACAGTATGTCTGCGGCAGTCGGACTGTTAAAATCCGTGATTTCATTGATCCTAATATCCATTGGCTATAAACTGGCTGAGAAATATGGAGATTACAAAGTATTTTAAGGAGTGGACAAATGAAAATGAAGCAAAAAAAGCAGGTTGATCTTTTTTCCGTGATCAATGTTGTTATCCTGACAGGTTTGTCACTCCTTTGCCTGATGCCGATCATCAATGTGCTGGCGATTTCGTTTTCTGAGCGTGCTGCTGTAGAGGCAGGGAAAGTTGTCTTCTGGCCGGTCGATTTTACAACGGCCGCATACGAATATGTTCTCAAAGACCGCGGATTTCTGGATTCCCTGATGGTCAGTATTGCGCGTGTCATCGTAGGGCCTGTGTTAAATTTGGTTTTGTGTATTCTTTGCGCGTATCCGCTGTCCAAATCTGATGCAAGGTTCCGGGCAAGAAAGGTTTACGTTTGGATTTTTCTGTTTGCGACGCTGTTCAACGGTGGCCTGATCCCAACCTACATGGTTGTTAAGAAAACCGGACTGATCAATTCTTTCTGGTCCCTGATTATTCCGGGCGCAGTTCCGGTAACGTATGTGATCATGATGATGAATTTCTTTCGCAGTCTGCCGAAAGAGCTTGAAGAGGCTGCTTTGATCGATGGCGCAAACCAGTGGCAGATTTGCTGGCGTGTGATCGTTCCTCTGTCGAAGGCATCTATTGCAACAATCACCCTGTTCTGCATTGTCAGCCATTGGAATGCATGGTTTGATGGTATGCTTTATTTTAATACTAGCGATGGACAGCCACTTGGCACATTTCTTCATAATATGGTTGTCAATTCCGGGCTGGATGTCATGAAGAGCACCACGGACGTAGAGACGCTTGCGCAACTGATGAAAGTTTCCAGTCAGACAACAAAAGCAGCACAGATATTCCTCGCTATGCTGCCGATTTTGATTATCTACCCATTTATGCGCAAGTATTTCACAAAGGGCATTGTCATGGGCAGTGTAAAAGGATAAGACGGTAGAAAACCGGAGGTGGGAAATAAATATGGATACACAGTACAAGTCGATTGAATATCAGTTCCGGGATCAGCGGCTGTATGAGGACTATTATGCACTCTACTCGATCGGGTGGGAATATTGGGCGTCGCCGGAGGTCTATTACAGGGACTGTAGAAACTCTGCTGATAAGCAGTGTGTATTCCAATATACCGTTTCCGGGGAAGGAACTCTGGTGTGTGACCGAAGCACTTATCAGCTCAGACCAGGACAGGCATTTCTGATCGAAAAGCCCGGACAGTACCAGTATTATCGATCACCTAATGCAGACCATTGGGAGCTTCGCTTTATTTCATTTAATCTTGCATGTCTGAAAATATGGGGAGATCTGACAGAACGCTTTGGCCGCGTATTTGAGATTTCGGAAGAATCCGGTGTAATGCGCTGCTGGCATCAGATTTATCAGACTGCACTGAATAATGAAATGGGAAGCTTTTATTCAGCTTCCGGTTTTGCTTATCAGTTCATGATGCAGCTTTATAACACGTTGATTGAAAGCTGCCGTACGCAGAATATGTCTGACGTTGTACAGCGATGCATGGCCTTGATTCAGACAGAATACAAAAATAATCTGGATCTGACGTATTTGTCAAAGGCGTGCAATGTCTCTGTTCCGTACTTGTCCAAAAGATTTAATGAAGCGCTACACATTTCCCCAATTCAGTATTTAAACAGATATCGCATAGAGGTCGCAAGCTCTTTGCTGCTGCGGAGGCATGGCAGAATTGAAGAAGTCGCACACGAAGTCGGTTTTTCAGATTCAAATTATTTTTCACGCGTGTTCAAGAAGGTCATCGGCTTTTCTCCGCGTGAATACCGGCAGCAGGAAGTTAGACGTAAAGTAGAGGATCACACCATACAGATGCAGGTTTCCCCTGGGGGAATCATAGGCTGAGAGGTCTGCGGAGGAGAAAATGAGAGATTATATAATTTCATCTGTGCAGGAAACAAACTTGACAAACAAAAACGGCGTTTATCAGGATAGCTTGATTGCATATGATCGGGATGCGTCGGGGCGTATTTGGGCAATCCTTGGACACACAAACCTAGGCGGAATCAGCGTTTGGAGCGGCGAGAGCCTATGCAGATTGCAAAAGAAGTATCCGGCAGAATTTTTGTTTTCTTTGGGGGAAGCAGGCGCTGCATTCAATGCCAGTACATATCCGGACGGCCCGTTGTCCCGTGGGCAGATCTGGCCATGCGGGCTGTGGATCCATCCGGATACAAACCGCTTCTATTGCTTTATTCATAATGAGACGGGCTGGGGAGCTGGCACATCATCCTATACTGCCACTGGATTTGCTGAGGGTGAACCGGATTTCCGGCACATTGGGATGATGTACTCTGATGATAATGGAAAGACGTGGATATTTTCGGGATGGATTCTGACTGCGCAGGAGCCGTGCTGGACGGAGCAATTCAGAGCCGGTATGAATACACCTGGGCAGATGGGGGGCGAGCTGTGCCTGGGGTGCGGAGATTTTTCTATTTACGCCGAAAGGCAGAGCAGGCAGTTGTATCTGTTTTATACAAAGCACACAATCCGAGCGGAGTCCTCCAATGTGGTAGCGGATCAGATTTATCTGGCGCGTTGTGCATTCGATGAACTGGAAAGTTTATCAGCATGGCGAAAATATACAGGAAGCGGGTTTACGGAGCCGGGCAACTGCGGACGTGATACCGCCATTGTTGGCGGTGGAGCGATTGCGTCTGTCTGCCGGGATGAGACGGGAAAACGATACATCATGTCGACCTATAATCGTGAAGCTTGGCAAAATGGTGTTTGTACATGTCAGATCAGCTTCAGCGATGACCTTCTTCACTGGACACCACCGGAACGGATATCTGCAGAACGCGCTGACTTATCGAATCCTTATCTGACAATTTGCCCTGAACACAATGCATTCAGAGTTTTTATGAGTTCAAACGGAACGGGAATCCGCTCATTTACACTGAAAATCTACGATCTATGAAAGGAGTTCTGTATGAACAGACATTTCTCGCTGTATTTTAAAATTATTGCATTGATTTGCTTATGTGCTCTGCTTGGAACTCTTTCTGTTGCAGTAGAGGAAAGAACGACGGTTAACAATGAGATACATTTTCGATTGGGAGCTGAAAGAACATCCGAGCCGTTTAATTTTTTTCAAGATGGCACATTTGCCGTTTTGCACCAAGACAATAAAATCTATGTTCTACCTCCAGTGAATAATGTAGATACTTGCGATCAGTTCGTGTGGTCTGGGTCAGACATAGAGAATATATACCCGACAGTTGCAATGAATGGTTTGACCGCAAATTCTCATTATGATCGGGGCAGGATTTACGATGCATACGGATGGTGGCCGTTTACGTTGTGGTCGGATAATAATGGTAAATGGTATAGCTATATGCATACGGAAGATGCTGTGCAGGTAACAACAGGACAAACAGGGCATGGCAGTGACCTGCGCACGATTGCATTATGGACATCAACGGATAATGGTGCAAATTGGACATACGAAGGTGTTGCGTTATCAATTGATTCGGATTATGCAGTGCCCGGAAATCTTCAAGTATCATGGCCAAGAAATGGAGGAACAGGAGATCACAAATTAATTGCAAGTCCAGATGGGCAGTATCTTTATATTTTGTATACAGTATTTTCCTATGAAGACCCTGCAACGACGAACGACTATTGCCATGGTAATCTGGCTATTGCTAGAGCGGAACTGGACGAAGAGGGGAGGCCGGGACCATTTTATAAATATTATAATGGACAGTTTTCGGAGTCCGGCGTTGGAGGCCACGAGACTTGGATTATGTCTAAAACTGAGGGGCCGTATTACACAGATAATAGTCAAAGAACGGTCATGTGGAATACATATCTTAATAGATACGTAATGATTTCGGCGGATAGAATTCATCATTTAAATATTAGCTATAGCGAGGATTTAATTCATTGGACACAGCCTGAGATTTTTTTACAAGAAGAAAGCGGTGTTCCCATTTTATATGCAAATCTGATCTCCTTTGACTCTAATGATATGGTTGGTGGCAAAAGTGTATGGGTCTATTATGTAACAGAAAACTATGAAGTTAGGAGACGGGTGTTGTCTTTTGACAAAGGAGAGAATCTCGCATATCAAAAATCTGCCGTTGCATCGCATGAAATTGAAGCACTTCCAGCTGCAACAGTAACGGATAATAATATTATCTCTGGATATCAAGGGCCAAAAGGAACTTCCTCCTATACGAATACATGGATTTATATTGACCTTGGTGCAGAAAAAGCCTTTAATACGATATGGCTGACACCATCCATGAATGGTAAGGGATTCCCTGTTTCCTTTTCATTTGAAGGCTCTCTCGATGCGAACTCATGGAGTACGATTGCACAATATGAAAACTATGCCCGCCCACAATATGAAGAAACACAGGTCTTCCATGTCGGAAATCAACAGTATAGGTTTGTACGGTTATCCGTTTCTGAATGCTCTGAAATAGGAAGTGAAGTGGCCCCATTTGCTGTACAGCTAAATGAATTTAAGGTGTTTAATTATCAAAATACCACAGATGAGTTTCCAAGTTATTCAGCTGTGGCGCACACCTACCGTGCGTCGACCGATTTTGCCTCGACACAAGGCAACGAACACTGGAGTTATATGCGGCAAGGAGATCTTAACATTGGGCAATCCTATTTCTGGAGTCCGCTGTCATATAACACACAAATGAATGCGTGGGGAAAGAGCGGCTTATATAACTATGTAGGGAATAATTGGATGCACCCCGATGAAAACTTCCAGACGGCGAGAATTTGGAAGGTACCTGCAGATGGGATAATTCATATTACTGGAAGAATAAGCAAAAAGGATACAGCTGGCGGAAATGGTGTACGTGCGAAGATATTGAGAGATCGTGAGCAAATTTGGCCACTAGATTCTGAATGGATGACAATTAGCTACAATGATGCAGTTGGAGTAAATGTTGATTGCGGAATTGCAGTTAATGCAAACGAGAAAATCTTTTTTGTGTTGGATTCGAATGGGTCTTCGGCATATGATTCAACGTATTGGGATCCGCAGATTGAATACTCGCCATTGACACGAATGCTTGATTCTAGGAATGAGTATTCTTCGACTTCTGGAGAATGGGGATATCTCTCTGAATCTAATGGTGCTTACTCTGCGATGGAGTGGAATTCTGCTGAAAAACAATGGAAGGTAAATGGTTCATATTGCTCTATTGGAGCACTTCATATGCATCCAGATGCGAATTTGAATGCGGTACGGAGTTGGCGTTGCGAAGAAGCAGGAAATATTGTTATTTCAAATGAGGTAAAAAAGCTTGATATCACGGGAGGCGATGGGGTTCGGTTGAAAATCCTTAAAAATGGAACGCAAATATGGCCGGAAAGTGGATGGGGAATGTTGGACTTTGACGATGCGCAGGGCATTAAATTCAGCGTAGCGACTTCTGTAAATACGGGTGATACCATCTGTTTTGTTTTAAACCAGAATCAGTCTTCTAGCTATGATACAACGTATTGGTTGAGCAATATAAAAATTGCAAGTTGACTGTGGTTTCTATCTGCATGAGTTAGTATTCAGAGAGGATTGACAATGAAGACATTTGACTTTCAACGAGCAGTTCCAATATGGGCCAAAGAACGCGAAAGAGAAATGAATTGCGAATTGGCATTCCGAGCCGCGATTAGCGGCGCGGAGGCTGTTTTGCGGCTCACGGCATCCAGCATCTATCGCGTCTGGATGAACGGAGAATTTGTGGCGGCTGGCCCGGCACGTGCTGCGCATGGATTTTATCGTGTCGATGAGATCTCGCTTACGCCATATCTGAAGCTAAAACGCAATACGCTCGTGGTCGAGGTAGTAGCGTTCAACGTCAACAGCTATGACACGCTGGATCAGCCTGGGTTTCTTACTGCGGAGGTGATTCAAAATGACAAAGTAACTGCTGCCACAGGCGATGCCTCCTTTGCTGTGTTTGATCTGCATGAGCGTATTCAGCGTATTCAACGCTACAGCTTCCAGCGTGCCTTTGGAGAAGCGTATCGGCTTGCTGCAGAAAAGCGTGGATTTTATCTGGGAAGCATGGATGCAAAACGCTTGGAAGCTGCAATTCAGCCGGATAAGCGCTATCTCGTGCGTGAATTGAAGATGCCGGACTTTGAACGGCTTCCGGCCGAGGAAGTGATTCGGATGGGGCGTGTGCGGTTTGACATTCCGTGCGCAGTGCCAATCCGGGATCGCGCGTATACCAATATCGGGCCAAAGCTCAAAGGCTACCGGATGGAGGAACTGGAGGAGCATCTTTCTGACGAAACGCAGACGTTTGTATGGGAGGAAGGAATGGAAAGGCCCGCAACCCCCGCATGTGTTTCCCTGCAAAACGGATATGCGCTCTATCGATTTGCCTATAACGCGACCGGCTTTATACGGCTGCATGTTCAGTGCGAGCAGGCGTGTGTTGTCTATCTGCTGTTTGATGAAATTCTGACAGACGGCGACGTTGATTTCCTGCGTCTGACAAACTGCAACTGCTTTAAGTACTATTTGGGTGTCGGCGAACATTCGATTATGAGCTTCGCACCGTACACCATGATGTACCTCAAGGCCGTGGTCAAAGGCGCATGCACAATTTCAGATGTCAGTATCATCGAATATCAGCACCCGGAACCTGCTGTGCAGATCAGGATTCCCGACAATCAGGCCCTTTGCCTGATTCGCGATTCTGCAGTCCGGACGTTCAGACAGAACGCATTGGATGTGTTTATGGACTGCCCTTCCCGGGAACGTGCCGGCTGGCTGTGTGACAGCTTTTTTACTGCAAGAGTCGAATATGTCCTCACCGGAACGTGTACGGTTGAGAAAGTATTTTTGGAGAATTTTCTGCTTGCGGATCAGTTCGAACATCTGCCGGAGGGAATGCTGCCCATGTGTTATCCGGCTGACCATTATGACGGTGTCTTTATTCCAAACTGGGCCATGTGGTTTGTGCTGGAACTGGAAGAATATTTGGTGCGTAGCGGTGACACGGAGCTGATTATCCGGGCGAAAAAGCGGGTATTCGATCTGCTTCGTTATCTCGAAACGTTTGAGAATGCAGACGGTCTCTTGGAGCGGCTGCCGAGCTGGGTATTTGTGGAGTGGTCTGCTGCAAACGACTGGGTACAGGATGTGAATTTCCCGAGCAATATGCTCTATGCACGAATGCTGCAGGCAGTGGCCAGACTGTATCAGGAACCCGGTCTGCTGAAAAAAAGCAGCAGTCTCAGGGAAGTTATCCGCAAGCGTTCTTATAACGGCCATTTCTTCACGGATCATGAAGTGATTGAAAATGGGCAGTATCAGAATCCGGGGCATCAGTCTGAGGTATGTCAATACTATGCGTTTTTTACGGGGATTGCGGATCGTCAGACGGATCCGGAGCTGTGGGAAACGCTTGTAAAAGCGTTTGGCCCCGGACGAGCAGCGGAGTGCTATCCGCAGGTCACTCCGGCCAACGCATTTATCGGAGATTATCTCCGGTTGGAACTGCTGTTCCTGGACGGACGGGTCGATACATTGTTGAAAGACTTACAGATGTATTTTCAGCCGATGGCAGAGAAAACCGGAACGCTATGGGAACATAATTTGCCGAGCGCCAGTTGCTGCCATGGTTTTGCATCGCATGTTCTTTACTGGCTGGCAAAGATATATGGAACGGAGAACGACATACATGCAAATGCTTGATTTGAAGCATATTACTTTGACGGGAGAACTGGCGTTTCGCCTCGGTCGGAATTTTTCACGATTGGAAGACCCTATGTACCGCGCACCGGAGATTTTTCAGGCGGATCAACAGGGATGGCCAGGCGATTGGGAAGGCCGGACGATGCTGGCGCTTTGCCTGCATGAGCAGCTTTCTGGCAGAAAAGCGGCTTTCTTGGATGATGTTCTGGAAGCACTGGAGGCGCGGTGGAATGAAAAAGGATACTTGGGTGAAATCTATCCGTATGGTGTCATAAATGAACAACAACTTGCCGGGCATAACTGGCTTCTGCGCAGTTTCATGGAACTCTATTGTGAACGGCAAGACGAGCGCGATGCAAAAAGGGCGGCACGCATTGTGGAGAATCTTTATCTTCCGCTGCTGGGGCACTTTTTGTCTTATCCTTCCGATCCGGAAAAACGGGTATTGAAAGGAGACGCCGCAGGTCATATTGCCGGAAATACCCTCGACGGCTGGATGCTTTCGACGGACATTGGCTGCGCATTTATTTCGCTGGATGCGTTGACACAGTACTATAGTTTGTTTGGCGGAGAGCAAATTCGTGCGCTCATTTGCGAGATGATCGAATCATTCAAAAATATCGATGTAGAAAACTGTTCCTTGCAGACCCATGCAACGCTTTCCGCCTTGCGCGGGGTTCTACGCTTCTGCGAGACGGAGCCTAACGCGAAACTGCAAACTTTTGCCGAGGAACTCTTTGATCACTATATCAGGCACGGAATGACCGCAAACTATGCAAATTATAACTGGTTCGGACGGCCCTATTGGACGGAGCCGTGCGCAGTTGTGGATTCTTACATGGCGGCAATGGCGCTGTTTCGCATGACAAAGTGCCGCAAGTACGCAGTTATTGCAAATCGAATTTACTACAATGCGCTTCTGGCAGCGCAACGCCCGAATGGCGGCTTCGGATGCGATCAATGCAGTGGAACAGCGCAGAGCGGAGAGCTGCTGCAGCCCAAAGCGGATGTGTATGAGGCGTGGTGGTGCTGCTCCATGCGTGGCGCGGAAGGGCTTTGCAGCGCTGCTGCAAACTGTATTCTATTTGAAGCGGAGCAGATTTGGTTTGTGAACTATCTGCCTGGAAAATTCTCGGAAAATGGCTTGGAGATTTCGGTAAAAACCCATTATCCGGATGCAAATGATGTCCGCATCTCCATTCGCGGTGTCGCTTCGCGAAAGACGCTGCGGTTTTATGTGCCGGACAGCGCGGAAGATGCCGCGTGTTGCATAAATGGTCAGGTATATCGTACAGAGGAAGCCAGCTTCCTGACAATCCCGATGGAATCGGATGGAACCCTACTGTTGTCCTTCCAGCTGACCTCCCGTCAGGAGCCGGCGATTGGCTGTACGACCGTAAAAGGCGCGCAGGTCACCATGTTGGGGGATCAGGTGCTTGGAACATGCGAAAATGATCGATCCATCCTTCTTGCAGAGCGTTTTTACCATATTGATCGTACGAAAAGTAGCGGAATAAAAATGCTGAATCTAAGTGCCGCCCGTCGGAGATGATTTGTACGAGTCTCTCAACGAAGAATGATTCGAAATCATATCTCCTTGATGAATATTTCCTGCTCCGCAATAGACAAAGAATACGCTGCTGGTTTCAAACCGGCAGCGTATTTGCATATTCAGGACTCGTGCGGCCAGCGCTGGAACTCCCCCAGCGAGATCACATTGCAGTTGCATTTTTTCCACTCGTAAACCAAGAACTTTTTAACGCGAAAAGTAAAAGGAAAAGTTCTAAAATCGTCTGATTCCAGAACTTTTTATGGTGGACAGAACAGGACTCG
>ENA-OOZT01001668-OOZT01001668.1-human-gut-metagenome-genome-assembly--contig:-NODE-1668-length-14371-cov-2.006287_pt1 | contig 14371 bp, 8 predicted proteins | sample MGYA00241192_ERZ501407 | MGnify/ENA primary metagenome ERZ501407 (study PRJEB25962, sample SAMEA2042911) | human gut metagenome | biome: human gut; feature: human-associated habitat; material: faeces...
CCGCAAATTCAACTGTTATGTCCGTCCACGCTACGACGGCAGCCATCAGCAGTTTCCGGGGCTCGACCTGCGGGGGCTGGGTATCGAAGACCTGTATCCCAGCCAGAAGGATGCGATCTGGATGATCAAGCAGAACGGCGGCGGCATCTGCGACCACGAGGTCGGTACGGGCAAGACGCTCATCATGTGCGTCGCTGCGTATGAGATGCACCGTCTGGGACTGGCCCGCAAGCCGATGATCATCGGTATCAAAGCCAACATCCACGAGATCGCCCGAACCTTCCGCGCGGCCTATCCCAATGCCCGTCTGCTCTATCCCGGCAAGGAGGACTTCACGCCGGAAAACCGCCTGCGGATCTTCAGCGACATCAAGAACAATAATTGGGACTGCATCATCCTTACGCACGAACAGTTCGGCAAGATACCCCAGTCGGCTGAGGTGCAGCAACGGATTCTCCGGCAGGAGATGGACGACATAGATGAAAATCTGGCGTCCTACGAAAAGCAGGGCGGACATGTGGACGGCTGGATTCTGCGCGGTCTGGAGAAACGCAAGGAGAATCTGGATGCCAAGCTCCACGAGTTGCAGGAGACAATCGACGCGCAAAAGGACGATACGGTGGATTTTCAGCAGATGGGAATAGACCATCTGTTCGTCGATGAATCGCACAACTTCAAGAATCTGATGTTCAACACCCGCCACAGCCGTGTGTCGGGACTGGGAAATACCGACGGCAGTAAGAAGGCCATGAATTTGCTGTACGCCATCCGCACCATTCAGCAGCGCACGGGGCGCGATCTCGGCGCGACGTTCCTTTCGGGAACGACCATTGCCAACTCCCTGACGGAGCTGTATCTGCTGTTCAAGTATCTGCGTCCCAAAGAGCTGGAGCGGCAGGACATTCCCTGCTTCGATGCGTGGGCCGCGGTATTCGCGCAGAAAACATCGGAGTTCGAGTTTTCGGTGACCAACGAAGTGATCTCCAAAGAGCGTTTCCGCTATTTCATCAAGGTTCCGGAATTGGCCATGTTCTACAACGAGATTACCGACTACCGCACGGCCGCAGACGTGGGAATCGACCGTCCCGAGCTGGACGAGGAGCTATGCCAGATACCTATGACCGACGATCAGCAGGCATTTTTGGACAAGCTGGTGCTCTTCGCCAAGACGGGAGATCCCGAACATATCGGACGCGCCGACCTGAGCGACGGGGAGGTCAAAGCCCTGATGCTGTTGGTGACGATGTACTCCAACAAGCTCTCGCTCGACATGCGGCTGATAAGTCCTGCGTATGCGGATTCACCGGGCAACAAGGCCAGCCGCAGTGCCGCCAACATCGCTGAATACTATCGGCGATACGAAGATCAGAAAGGCACGCAGATGGTTTTCTGCGACCTCTCGACCTATAAACCCGGCATCTGGAACGTCTATTCGGAGATCAAACGCAAACTGGTCGAAGACCACGGTATTCCGGCGCAGGAGATCCGCTTCGTACAGGAAGCCGCGAGCGACAAGGTGCGGCAGGCGATGTTCGACGCCATGAACGACGGGAAAATCCGGGTGCTCTTCGGCTCGACGCAGAAACTCGGAACGGGAGTCAACGCCCAGAAACGAATCGTCTGCATGCACCACCTCGACATTCCGTGGCGGCCGATGGATCTGGAACAGCGCAATGGCCGCGGCGCACGGAAAGGCAACATAGTCGCCAAGGAGTATGCCGGCAATAAAGTCAAAGCCTATGTCTATGCCGTGCTGCGCACGCTCGATGCCTATAAGTTGAATCTGCTGCACAACAAGCAGCAGTTCATCGACCAGCTCAAGCGCAACCGGTTAGGTGCGCGGCGGCTGGACGAGGGGGCCATCAGCGAGGATTCGGGGATGAACTTTGCGGAGTGGATGGCCGTGGTGTCGGGAAATACCGATCTGCTGCAAAAAGCCAAGCTCGAAGGCAGGATCGCGGCGCTGGAAAGCGAGCAGACGATCTTCATGCGCACCCGGCATGAGGCGCAGAGCCAACTGCAGCGCTACACGGCGGAGATCGGACGACGGGATGCGATGCTCGAACGTCTGAAACGCGACTGGGACTATATCAACGAGGTGGCGCCGCCGGACGCCAAAGGCAAGCGGGCCAATCCCCTGCGAATCGACGGCGTGGAATCCACAGATATTGTCGCCCATGGCAAACGCCTCGTGGAGATCGACCGCACGGTAAATACCGGCGACGATTACCAGAAAATCGGCACGCTGTTCGATTTCCGCATTCTCGTCCGCACCGAGCGGATGCAGAAAGACGGGCTGGCGCTTACAGTCAATAAATTCATGGTCGAAGGGTTGGACGGCATCAAGTATACGTTCAACAACGGGCATCTGGCTGCGGAGCCGAAAACCGCGGCAATGAACTTCATCCGGGCGCTCGACACGATACCGTCACTGATGGCGACCTACGAGAAAGAGAAGAAGCAATTCACCCGCGACATTCCGACCTTCGAGCAACAGATCGCAGCCGTATGGCCCAAAGAGGAGGAGTTGAAGCGGCTCAAGGCCGAGGCAGAGTCGCTGACCCGGAAGATTCAACTCGACATCGCACAGAAGCAGCAGGAGATGCAGGCGAAAACAGCAAATAACGGCAATGGGCTGAAGATCGAAAACGCGGAGGTGGTGGACGAGGTCGTCAAACCGTCGAAGGCAGAGTCGCTTTCTACGGCATCCGGGAGCCAAGAAGAACCGCCGGAAGAACGGGAGCACGTCGTGCCTCCGCCCGAATCGGACTTTATCCGCAATCATATTCTTCTCGTGCGACCCGCGACGAACGTGAAGGCCAAGGGGCCGAAGTTATAAAAAAGCGAGGCTGTCTAAAATTTGTTAGGCAGCCTCGTTGAATTTGAGTGGTTATTCCCGATCAATCGTAATCGCCGTATCCGGCACTGCCTGTTCCATTGTCTGATAGAAGATACGCTTACTCTCCTGCATGTCTTTCAGATTAATGAAATCCAGTACATTATAATATTGCTTGCCATCCTGATCTTCGACGGGACAGAGTTTTCCGCGACGTTTGTATTTCTCGACGAAATCCGGATCGAGTCGGATGAGCTGGCAGACTTCCTCCTGCGTCATCGAAAGAGAAATACGGCGCTCCCGGCAGACATGCTGCAATACGAGGAGCATGTTTGAGGCTTTCATGTGGCTGCGAACGAGCAGAGCGAATTTGCTTCGCTCGATAAGAATCATCTTTTTCATGACTTCTTTACTTTATTAGTTGATGTGGTGTTGGGTTCATTCCGGAGGGCTTCGAGAACGCGCGATCTGCTGTAATAGATTTTGCCGCCGTGCTTGACATAAGGGATCGTGCCGTCGCTCCGACGACGAGAGAGGGTACGGTCGGACATCCGGGTAAGCATGCGGACTGCCGGAGTGTCGATCAGGTCATCGGGTAAAGGTCGAGAATTGTTTTGGATCAGTAGTTCGAGACGATTGAATCGTCGCAATACCAGACGTAACAAACGCAGAGTCGGATTACCTTTCAATGGCTTCATTACAATGATCGATGGTTAGACGATGCAATGATAGGAAACATCCCGATAGCAATAATTTAGTTAAAACAGGCAACTAAATAATCAACCCGTTCGTAGCACAAAAAAAGCATATCCGAGTTGGATATGCTTAAATAAGATTTAATGCTTTAATATTCGTTAATTTGCTTATGTAGAATATTTTAACTATCTTTGTCGTGAGTTCTTAGATTTATTGTATAAGGGTGCAATAGAATGTAAGACTTCCGTCACCAATTCGTAACCCTTCCTCTTTTCAATAAAAATACCGTTCTGATTTACAGAACGGTATCTCAAAAACAGTCAGCCTTTTCTGCGGAGGGGTGTTTTCGGAATGCCGTCCTCCGTTCGGGGACGGGGCCTTTGCGGCCGCTATTCCACCAGACGCACGAAACAGGCGTCGCTTATATTTGTCTCTGTTTCCTTGCCTGTACTCCAGTCGCCAGTCAGAAAGGCATTGTTTCCGAATTGGTTGAAATCGTACGTGGACACGTTTATGTCCCATGCCGAGATACCGTTCTGTTTCTGGTTGAGCCAGTAGATCGCCCCGAAATTAGTGGAGATGGTGTAGAACATCGGGCGGTAATGGACATCCGAGGAGGTATAGAGCGCTCCGCGGGTGGCATAGCGCAATACGCCGAACTTGCCGCCCTCCTGTGCGCAGTTCTTGCGCCGTCCGTATCCGGAGACTCCGACCGGGAAGAACAGGTTGGCGCCTTCGCCGCCCGAATTCAGACTGCCTTTGGGGTTGTAGACGAAACAGCCGCGCATGCCCCTGTTTTTGTTGCTGTCGTTGTAGTAGGCGTGGGTGTAAATCTCCTTGACATCGAAGTTGGTTTCGGTGGAGGCGTCGCCGTAGAGCACTCCGTAGGCGAACTGACAGTTCATTTGCAGCGTGTAGAAATCGTCGTATGTGGCCACGTGACAAACGCTGTTGCCGATGGTCTGATTCAGGTCGCTGAATCCGGCCGAGCCGTGCGACCGGCTCGTTATCTGCGTTTTTCCCGCGACGGCGGTCCAGGTTCCGGTCTTTCCCGAACTTGCGGGTGCGAGTTTGAATTCGGTCGTCGCATGATCCTTGAAATCGTCGAACACGTTGTTGACCGCGTCGATGGGCTGGGCGATGTTGCCGTAGCGGAAAAGCGATCCCTCCTCGCACGGCGACTTCGCTTCCGTGTTTTCGTAGCACAGATTGAAACAGTGCCACTTGGCGGTGCCTGCGATCTGGGCGGGGGCGTATCCCTGGCGCACGAAGATGCGGTGGTAGCAGGAATAGTTGTGGTAACGCACCAGGATGATCCCGAAACGGCATTGGTCTTCGGGGATCGTGCCGTTGGGCTGATAGGTGAACTGGACTTCGGAGCCAGTGGCTCCCCGTGCCGAACCGCCCAGCACACCGTTGATCTTTATCCACTCTTTGCCGACTTCGACCGTGGCGTCCCAGGGACCCTCCGATTCGAAAGGCAGGTATTGGGTCGCGGCCTCGTTCTGGCGGTGGGTGAGCACCACCTTGAACGACGCATCGTTATCGTGCCGGCGGTAGATGCCCTTGGGGTTGATGATGCGGCGGACCTGGAAAATCGTCACGGTATCCACCGCGGGCTCGTCGAGTCCTTCCAGCTGGACCGTCAGTCTTACCTTTGCGGAGCGGCGGTATGAGAAATAAGAGTTGTTGCCCGAGAATCCGGTCTTGTCCGTCAACTGCAATGCCCGGGTATAACATGGAATCTGGAGAACGGTTTTTCCTTCCGCTTCGTCGGTCGAAACGATATAGTCGCCGTCGTTCCCGCCGTCGATCGTTCCGTCTCGGGAGATGTCGTATTCGCGGTATCCGCGCGGCGATTGGCCTCTTTCGTTGTCGAGCAGCACGCTGCTGAATTGCGCCAAGTCGTCTCCGAAATCCTTCTGCTTCCAATAGAAATAGTTGTATCCTTTCCAGTAGTCCACGTCCCGGCCGATCCAGTTGATATGGGTCGCGGCCAGCGAGAGGAATCCGTTCCACGGACCGTCCTTGATTTTTGGATTGTCGAGATCGGCATTGCTCGCCGGGCTTCCGTTCGGGTTTCCGCTCATCGTGTAGACTTCCCCGCGGTAATAGGTGAATTCCTCTCCGGCGTTGTAGGGCCTCCAGTCGTTTTCGATGATCTCGGCCTTCAGATTGCCCACGGGTTTGCCCTTGATCTTCACGGGCAGCATCATCGAGTGGTCGTAGAGGTAGGAGATGAAATAGGGGTTGGGGACGTAGATGCCGGGCTCTTCGTTGTAGTCGATGTGCCAGTCCACGTCGTTGGCGTTGCCCTGAAAGCGCATCGTGAGCTTGTAGTGGAAGTTCCGTTCGGCATTATAGTCGTCGTCGGCGTTCTTGCCGAGCATGAAGCGGTAGAAAATCCGCCCTTTTCCGGGGTTCTCCGCCGTGTTCGAGATGTAGAATCCCTCGACCTCGATGTATGTGCCGCATGGCTTATCGTCGCGGTATCCCGGTTTGCCGGGGGTGTTCCCGTCGGGGTAGGAGATCTGCGAATTGCCGCCCGAAACATCCTGCCATTTGAGTTTCCCCTTGCCCTGCATGTTCTCGTAGAAGAAAAGCGACCGGGCGTCGTTTGCATGCAGCTGCTCCCGGTCGGCCGGATCGCCGCCCAGCGGATTGTTGCCTTTGGTCAGGCGCGGCCACAGGTTGAAGTCGCTGCCCTTTCCGTATTCGATCGTATCGCCGTCGATCCAAACGTCTTCGTCGGGGTCCGCGATCCGGGTTTCATCGTTGGGGTCGAGCAGCGTGCAGGTGCGGGGGATGTTGTGAATCCGCGCCGATTTGATGTGGATGTAGATGTTTTCGTAGAGGTTCGTCGTGTCGAACGATATGGTGACTTTCGATGCGAGGCGGCGAACCCACGCATGGAGCGCCGGTTTGGCCGAGCTGATCGTAATGACCGGGGCTTCGCCGCGGACTGCGCTGGGCGTCGGCTCGCCCTCCGTGAAATAGCCCGACATCTGGTCGTTGTTCTTCGTGTCGGTGTCCCAGGTCAGCGTGATCTGCCGGAAATCGGCTTCCCGGGCGATCTGCGAGGCATAGCGGGGGTCGGTCGAGAGATCGCCCGTATTGACCGCGGCATAAATCCGGTAGCGGCCGTAGGGGATACGGCATTCGAAGTCGGCGCGTTGCGTGGTCTGTTCGGTCGTGCTCTCTTTGCGCGGGATGTCGGAGATTTGCAGCTGTTCGCCGGGGTGATAGCTGCTTCCGGCGAGCGTGCCGTCCTCGCGGTACCAGGCGACGAACACATCGGTGATTTCGGCGATCGCGTCGCCTTTGAGGCTGCGGGTCTTTCCGAGCGGGACGTTCGACAGCGAATGGAAGGTCACGGCGAGCGACGCGAGGCTTTCGCCGTCGCCGAAAGGGCCCTGGTTCGCATCTGTGTCATCGCGCGTACAGGAAACGGAGCCGAACAGTATGCCGCTCAGCAGCATGCAGAGTATCACCTTGCTTTTCATCTGATTCTGACTTCTGTTTTGGGCAATATTCCGAACCCGGGTTCGAGTTCGATCTGCTCGTAGGGAAACACCTCCACGGCAAGGTCCGGTTCGGAAGTTTTCGTGATCGAGAATTTGTAGTAATAGTTGCGCCGGATGTCGAACGGATCGCCCACGGAGTTCCCGACGGGCGGATCGTTGTAGTATTTGAATTCGACGGGGTACTCCTTGTCGCCCGTTTCCTTGAACCGCAGCCGCATTTCTGCGGCGTCGTCCGCTTTTCGGGCGGCGGTTCCGGCCACGACGTTCCGGTATTCGGGGACGTAGACGACGAACCGGTTTTCTCCGGCCGCCTGGAATGCGAGCGTTTTCAGGTCCGCGTCGTTCCTGCCGCCGACCAGGTGTATCTCTTTCGCATAGTCCGTGTCGTAGCTGCCCGTGACGTAGTCCTCCTGATCGTAGACTCCGCTCGGAGCGCAGCAGCCCGCCGCGTTGTAGCGGCGCAGCGTGACCGATTCGAGCGTCCAGCCCGAGGTCAGGCAGCTCACCTCGATCTTGGCCATGGCGCGGAGCAGGTGGACGGTTCCCAGATAGGTGAGCACTCCCGGCGTGAAGGTCATCTCTTCGCAGGTTTTGACCCCGTACATCGAGATCAGCCGCTCGGGGGAGAGTATGAACGGGGCGTCGTAGGCATATTGGCCGGTCGGGGCGGAACAAAGCTCCTCGATGGTCGTCCGGCCCTCTTCCGGCGTTCCGGGGTAGGACGGCCAGTTCGCAAGGGCGACGACTTTGAACTTCGCAGGAAGAGCCCGGTCGGTTTTTCCGATCACTTCGTAGATCTTCGAACGGTCGGTGTCGTCGCCGGCGGGCGTGAGCTGCACGGTCCGGAACGCGGACAGGTATTTGTCGTGCTCGTCGAAAAAGTAGAAACGGTAGTTTTCGTTTTGGAGGTCGATGCAGTTTTCGAATGCGGTTCCCGTGCCGTCGTCGTAAGCGCCCTCGGGGGTGCCTCCGGCACGGGTGCCGTTCGTTGCGCCGAGCGAGATGCGGAAGCTCACCCGAACGTCGTCCGGGTCCGTGACGGGCGCGGGAACCGCCTCTTCGCTCCCCGTGCGGCGGCACGACGCGAAGGCCGCGCTGACGATCAGGGCGAAAAAGGCGAAACTGCGTATGATTCCGTTCGACGGCATAATCGTTGATTGTCAGATATTCGTATTCTGCCAAACCAGTTTCCACGAATGGATGTTGATGCTCATGCTGACCCAGTGGTGATTCTGGTCGAGCACGAATACCAGATTGTATTCATCCATCCGGTCGAGAAACTCCTGATCGTCCATATTGCGGCGGTATTCGCCCTTGACCAGCAGCGCGTAGTCCACCAGCGGAAGACTCACTACGGTCTTTCCCGTGTCGTTGTCGAGCACCGTCAGCCGCATCTTGCGCTCTTCGGGCAATTTCTCCGCCGCAGCGACGGTTGCTGCTGCCGTAGCGGCGGTTTTGTCGCGTACCGTCAGCCGGGCGGTGGTCAGTTCCGCGACGACGGCGTTGACCGACGTGACGGTGCCGGAAAAGTCCGGAAGTGCCGTGCCGGCCGTCGCCGACTGCTTGTGCCAGGCATGGTAGGTTACGGGTTCGTCCGGCAGCAGTTCGTTGTCCCAGTCCATGCACCCGTTCTCGGCGGTGATCCGGAACGAGAAGCGCTTTTCGTCGAGCGGAGCTCCCGAGGTCTGCTGCAAGACGACGCGGACGTTGTTGGTGTTCTTCACGAGCGGCACGACATAGGTGTGGGTCCCCTCCGTCTCGCCGAAATTCTGATCCGGCAGATAACCGTGATACAGCCGGTCGAGGTCATCGCGCATGTGTGCCGATCCGTCGGAATCCTTTTCGCGTTTCAGCGTGCAGGTCAGTTCCTTCCCGGAGTCCGATTCCGGAATCCGGAACGAGCCTTTGTCCGTCGATCCGCACCACGCCAGCAGGTCGTAGGTTCCCGGTGCCACATCCACGGTCATGGCGTAGTCCTCCTTCGTGAGGGCTTCGCCCCGTTCCGTGCGCTGCCATGCCACCCGGCCGTCGCTGTCGAGCAGATAGAGCGTGACCGACTCGACTTCGCTGGCGAATGCGTCGGCGAATTTCAGGTTCATGTCGTAGCGGAACTTCACCCGGTAATTCACCGAACAGTCGCCTTCGCCGTCGTAAATCACGCTGTCGCAGCCCGGCAGCGCCAGACCGCCGACGGACAGCACGAACAGTTTGAAAACCGCCGTGCGTATGTAAGACGATATGTCCATTTCTGTCACACTGTTTAGTTAGTCTTCTTCCGAACCTCGGTCCGGCGTCGTTCGAAGATCCCGGGCGGAGAGGCAGGTGGTTTTCTCCGCCCGGGAATCATGCCGGGGAGCCGCATGCGGCCCCTCCGGTTACAGGGGTACGTTCTGGTTGACGATCTTCCACGAAAGCACGTTGATCTTCGCGCCCACGTAGTAGGTCTCCTTGTTGGGATCTTCGCTCGGAATGATCACTTCGTCCGGACTGAATACGCCCGTGCCGGGTTTGCTCAGGCTGTTGATGGTCACTACGTAATGGTGGTTGCGCACGACGCCGTATTTGGCCTCGGGAATGACCGTCTTGCCCTCTTCGGTGGTCTCGGCGCTGTTGTTCAGGTGCTCGATGCGGATGTTGTAGTACATCAGACCGCCGCGGTTGCCGGCGTGCCGGCGTTGAAGTCTTTCAGCGTCTTGTTCACATCCGTCATATCGGTGATCTCCTCCTTGTCGGGGTCGCCGCTTTCGTTCGTTATCTGTTTGTACAGGGGCGTGTCGGTCGTTTTCATTTTCACGTAGACCGTTCCGTCGCCGTTGGATGCCAGTTCGACGTACTCCTTGTCGATCTGCGTCAGGGTATTTTCGGCCGACTCGTAATAGACGTTCAGGTCCCCTTTCTTTTGGAGCACGTCGAGTACGTGGTCCAGATACTGGCTTTCTTTGTAGAGCAGGCCGTTGTAACGGATCAGATTCAGTTCGCCCGTTCCGTCCGGATCGGCCATGAGCTGCGCTTTGAGCAGGACGCTCGTGATCGCCGAAGGATTGTTGTCCGATACGATTGCAGACGAATTGGTGTTCTCGGCACAGTAGCCGGAGGCGCCCATTGCGATGGTGGCCTGAGCCACCGGGATGTAGTTCACGTATTTGGCTTCGGCGGTTCCGTAAACGCCGTCCGTCTTGCCGTAGTTGTACGACTCGCCCCAGTAGCTGCGGAAGAGTTCGGAGATGTTCCATTTGAATCCGAGTTTCGTGTCCGACCACGACGTTGCGTCGATTTTCTTCATCATGCGGGAATCTTTCGTCGTGGCATTCAGGCCCCAGCCCAGGAACTTGACATACAGATCGGTCGCACCGATTTCGGTTCCTTCGTTGGGATTGCCGGCGACGGTCGTTCTGAGCGTGTAGGTATCGGGATGGCCCTCCACCGGTTTCAGCTGCGTCTCGTCAACTTTTACCGTAACCTTCACGGCCAGACGCTCGACATAGATCTGCACGACCTCCTCGGGCAGCGGATCGGGCACGGGTTCGGGCTTGAAATATTTCTCTTCGACTTCCGTAACGAAGTGTCTGCCGTCTGCATGCACATAGCTCGACGTGCTCATGATGAAGTCCTTTCCGGTGGTTTGGATGCCTCCCGACAGCTTCTCCTGCATCTCCTCCAAGGTGTTCCCGGGTTCGAATCCGGTGGGGGCGTTGAGCACGGTTACCAGATACTTCGGGAAGCCTTTCTGCGAGAGTCCTTTCAGCACTATGATCGAATTGCCGAAATATTCGATGTTTTCATCGGGTTCGGCTTCATTGTCCTTTCCGTCGTTCCATGCCTTCGCCTGCGTGACGAACACGCCGTTCTCGTCGTAGAAATAGAAATCCGCGTCGGTGACGTTGTGTTCGTCTTTGCCGTATTCGAAATCGGAGTCGCCCGAAGTGGCGCGCGTCAGGGAGCTGGCGTCTGCGATGTTCACGTTCAGATAGGCTTCGTCCCCCAGGAAAACGGGTTTCCCGTTGTCTGCGGGATGGTCTTTGGAACAAGCGCAAAGCGCTGCGCATACGAGTGTTCCCCAAAAAATTCTGTTCATGGTTTTGTGGATTAGATTATGAAAAATTCAGTTATTCGTCGTTTCTTTTTCCCAGCTCTTCCAGCGCCTCCCCGGCTTCGCGTATGCCCGCCTTTTCGGCTTGCCGGAAATAGCCGGCGGCCGTTTCGTACTCCTCCGTGAGCATGGCATAGGCGCCCCGCGCATAGAGGGCTTCGGGAGATTCCCCGGCTTTTTGCAGATAGCGTCCGGCGCTCTTCAGATCGCCTTTCTGCATGGCGCTGTTCGCCGCATTGAGGTTCGCCACCTCGTCGTCGGGATACATGCGCACGGCCGTTTCGAATATTTCGTTGAACGGGTCCGTGCCCGGTTCGCAGGTCTGCGCGGCGAGGTAGAATTCGTTCAGGCTCAATTTCTGCGGCTGCGTGAGCAGGATGCGTTTGATCTCCTCCGGATCGCTGAACGTGCGGATCGTGTAGGAAATCCGGTAGTCCGTATGGCGCAGGGCCGGGTAGCAGTTTTTCAGCAGGAAGTCGTATTCTTCGGGGTAGGTGCGTTTGATCTTCGCCTCCTTGGCATCGGGGTCGAGGGGGCTGTCGATCAGGTCGAGTATCTCTTCGCGGTGGGCGAGGTTCGACTGTTCGACGTAGCGACGGAGCCCCGCCCAGTCCTCCGGTTCGTAGTCGGTGGCGATGATGCCTTCATTGAAGCGGTAGAGCTGTCGGATATGTTGTTTCAGAGCCACTGTACGCCCGATGGCGAGATCGCGGTTGTGCGGCCAGGGGCTTTCCGGTGAGGCGTATCCTTTGAGCCATACCGAAGTGATCGTTACGTCGCGGTCGTTGCGCACCGAGTCGATGGTCGCCTGAATCTTGCTCAGCTCGGCCGTGTTGCGGCGGTAATCGGGACGGATGACCGTTTGGTTCACCGGAAAGTCGATGAACGCGGAACCCTCCAGCGAACGGCTTTTTATGCTTTCGGCCATCGGATGCACATAGACCGGCCGGGGAATGTAGGGTACGGGCTCCTCGAAATGCCCCAGCGCTCCCTGCTGTGCGGCGAGCATCGCATTGCAGCAGCCGTAATCCCGTCGGGAGAGCCTCAGCGACGCGCCGTTCATCCATGCGGCGTAGGGGACGATGACCCGGTAGGCCACCTGTTCGGGCCTGTCGGCAGCCTTATAGCTCATCTCGCCGCCGCCTGAAAGCATGCTCGCGCCGTTGCGCACGTAATAGTAGTAGCGCCGCCGGCCGTAGACGCCGATGGCGGAGAGGTCGAGCGAATCCGGTCCGTTCACGAGCCGGGGCGTCAGCAGCACGGCGCGATTGCTTTCGACATCCAGCTTCGACAGGCCGATGTCCATCTTCACGGACAGATATTCGCCGTTGCGGTCCATTTTCAGATTCCCGACCGAAACTCCGTCGATTTCCTGCGCACGGAGCGACGGACTTATTCCCAACAGCAGCGACAGAAGAAAAACCGTTCGTTTCATTGCAGCGAAAGTTTAGAATACGTAAACCAGGTTGACGGCCGCCTTGGTCGGCCCCACATAGTGATGGGATTTATCCGTTTCGAGTTTTTTCCCGCAGCCTACGCAGCGGAACCGGTCGTATCGGGTGTATGCGTAGCCCACGCCGATCTCGGCTTCCAGGTTCCAGTGCCGTCCCAGTATCCAGGCATATCCGTAGGCTGCTCCGGCGCCGACGAACCAGCCCTGATAGCGGTAGTCGGAGAGTTTCGAGAGATCGGACCCCAGAAATGAGATGCCGTTTTTCAGCCCTCCGGCGTTATACTGCCCTCCGTGGGCGTGAAAACCCAGGAAATGCCCCGCAAACCGGTCGCAGAACCATAGCCGGCTGCACGATCCAGTGTTTCCAGCGCCGGTCGTGGGAGAGCGTCCAGGCGTTGAAATCGCCCGTGATGTCCAGCGTCCACCGGGGAGCAAGACCGACCTCCATGCCTATGTTTATGTTCATGAACGCATCGTAAAGCATGTTGGTTTTCAGCGCCGCTTTCTGCCCCTGGGCGCTCATCGCCCAAAGAGACGCGCATAGCAAAAGGAGAATCCTGATTCTCATGTTCGTATTTTCGGTTAAGTTCATCGGCGCACACGGGTTGTCGGCGGAGTGTCCGCCGACTGCCGGTCTCCGGTGCGCATGCTTGCGGATGAGATGGTATATACGGATAAAGAATCCGTTTCCTGCCGGCAGTCGGGAAGCCCTCTCGGGCAACTCCGGCCGGGGTACGGATTCAGCACAACGCAGACTGTATGTACGAAATCTTTCCATCGGGTAATTTCACCTATGCCGCGCCGCTCTCAGGATATGCGGCATATCGAATACCGGTCTGGTATTCTGCAATTTCCCCCCCCCTCGCAGCTCCCAAAAGGGGGTTTTTATACATTGTGGTTGTACAAAAAGAAAGTGTGGAGCTGATTTCGTTTATCTACAAAGAGGTTCTGACAAAACCTTGAATCGAATAAACGATGCTTTACCCCACACCTGTATAGATAAAATGCCGCAGCTGAGGAGACTTCCGGTCGGCTGGGTTGTATCTAAACAAGAAAATGAGTGCTGTTCATTGTCCCGATTCACGTTGAAACTGTCAGATTTCTTTGTAAGGACAGAGTGAAAACACTTTCTAAAAATATGTCCGTCGATTTACGACGAGACAAAATTAGGAAATAATTTTCAGATTGAACAACACTCATATGGAAATTTCATGCAAATTTCAGAAAAAACTATTTTTTCTGCAAGAATAAAAGCTATTGATTCACAATTTTATTTATATCATTTTGGACGAAAAATGCGCTGAATGGGCCGGTTCGTAAAATTTGCGTGCAAAAGATAAGGTCCGGATTATTCCCTACGGACGCATGCCGCATGTTTCTCTGTTTCAAAACGGACCGGAAGCGTCCGGTCGGAAGGAACGCGGTAGGGGGATTTCATATATTATATGAAAAGATCGCATTGTGATTTCTTTTTGAATATTTTTATTTGCATTTATTTGCTTTTATAATCTTTTTGTGCTTTATTTGCATTGGTTAACCAAAATTAATCCTGAAAACAAATCGCGGCTGCCGCTGATCGGCCGTCTGTTTCGGGATAAACGGATTATCTAATAGATTAATAGGTATTGTATGAAGAAACCTCTCTTTGTTCTCTTTTGTTGTTTGTCGGCGACTCTCGTCGTTTCGGAATCGTTCGCACAGCGTTTTGTCCGCCGGTCGCTGGACCGCGCCTGCGTCCAGGCGGCGCAGCTGGATTCCGAACTTACGGATAC
>ENA-OOZT01001680-OOZT01001680.1-human-gut-metagenome-genome-assembly--contig:-NODE-1680-length-14274-cov-3.117097_pt1 | contig 14274 bp, 10 predicted proteins | sample MGYA00241192_ERZ501407 | MGnify/ENA primary metagenome ERZ501407 (study PRJEB25962, sample SAMEA2042911) | human gut metagenome | biome: human gut; feature: human-associated habitat; material: faeces...
TATTTCCTAATTATCGGCGGTAGGAATCGTTATTCGAACACCAGCTCGTCGAGCAGCCATCCTGCGCCCGCGTACTTGTCGATGATGAACAGCACGTAGCGGATGTCGACCGATATCGTGCGCTGCAGATCGGGCTCGAAAGCCACATCGCCCGACATGGCTTCCCAGTTACCGTCGAAAGCCAGCCCGAGCAGTGCGCCCCTGGCATTCATCACCGGCGAACCCGAGTTGCCGCCCGTAATATCGCAGTCGGCAAGGAACGCCACCGGAAGCTCGCCCCGGGCATTGGCATAACGGCCGAAATCGCGTGCCGCATAAAGCTCCTTGAGTTTTTCGGGCACGGTGAACTCCGTGGGGTTCTGCGGGTTTTCCTTCTCCATCACGCCCTTGAGCGTCGTATAGTAGTTGTATTCGATGCCGTCGGCAGGCGAATAGGGCAGCACGCGGCCATAGGTGAGCCGCAGCGTGAAGTTGGCATCCGAAGCCCACGCCTTTTTCGGATTTTGGAGCATCAGCCCCGCCACGTATTTACGGCTTCCCTCGTAATATTTTTCCACGACCGGCTTGCGTGCCTGGGAAAGCGCGTTATACTTCTCCCATACCGATTTTACAAACGGGGCAATGGGGTCGGCAGCATACTTATCGGCCGAAAAAGCACCGATCAGCTCATCGACCTTTTCCTGCGATGTAAATAACGAATTATCGAAAATATAATCCACATAGGCATCCGTATCGCCGTTGAATTCCTTGTCGACGATCTCCGTATAGAACGACGGCAGGTCGGTCATATGCTCGCGGGCGATCTTCAGCATACGCTTGGCCACCTTCCGATCCGTCGGGGCGTTGTAATCCTTATACCAACCGGCCATCGCCTTTCGGGCCGCTTCGGGATCCTTTATCTCCGTCCGCCCGTCGAACATCCTTGCCGGGGTCAGTATCTCCACCGCACGCAGGAAAGCCTCTTCCAGATACTGGCGGTTATCGTCGATGCCGGCCAGCCCCTCGATCGCTTCGCGGATTTTCGGCAGCGCGTCGATATACCCTTCCTCGGGCAGCGTATTTTTCTCGGCCCATGCCTGGAAGGCAGCCTGCTGCTGCTGCTTGCGCTCCTTCACACCCAGTTTGAGGATGCCGCGCGACTTGCCGATCGAATTCTTCCAGTAGTTCGACGACGTGGCGTATTTCGAAGCATACTGAATACGTACCTTGTCGCTGGCAGCCATATCCTCCTTGAGGATGGCCTGGCGCTCGCCGCGGATAAAGATCCGGTTGGGGTTCGAAACGTTCAGCATGTCGTCGATCTCGTACGAAGTCATATAACGCTGCGTGGAACCCGGGAACCCCATGATCATGGCGAAATCACCCTCCTCGTAGCCGTCGAGCGAAATCTTCAGGAACTTCTCGGCCTTGTAAGGGCGGTTTTCGGGCGAATAATCCGCCGGCCTGTTATCCTGTCCGGCATAGACGCGAAACACCGAGAAATCGCCTGTATGGCGTGGCCACATCCAATTATCGGTGTCACCGCCGAACTTGCCGATCGAAGTCGGGGGCGCCCCCACCAGGCGCACGTCGGTATAGACCTCGATCACGAAGGCGAAATACTGGTTCCCTTCGAAGAAAGGCTTGACCTCCACCGTCATGCCGGGGTTGGCCTCCCGCAGCGAAGCGGTCAGGCCGGCGATATTCTCCGAGGTGATCCGTTCGTATTCCTGCTGCCCGGCCGTGGAAGGCACGTTGCCCAGAATATCCGCAGTCACGTCGCTGATCGAACGGATGAAACGCACCTTGAGCCCCGGGGCGGGAATCTCCTCCTGGCGCGACATGGCCCAAAAGCCGTTCTTCAGGTAGTCGTGTTCGACCGACGACAGGGATTGTATCGACCCGTAGCCGCAGTGGTGGTTGGTGAACAGCAGGCCGTCGGGCGAAACGATCTCGCCCGTGCAGCCGCCGCCGAAAATGACGATCGCATCCTTGAGCGAAGATTTGTTGATGCTGTAAATATCCTCGGCCGAAAGTTTGCATCCGCGCGCCTTCATGTCCCGGATATTCATTTTCTGCAGGTAAGGCAGCATCCACATGCCTTCGTCTGCCGCCGCGGTCAGCGACACGCACGCCGCTGCAATCAGTAAAAACAGTTTCTTCATATATAAACGATTATTTGATGTTGATCATGTTCAGGATCGAACGCTCGGCCTTGCGGCGCACCTCTTCGTCGAGTACGATCTCCGGGGCCTCCCGCTCGAGGCATTGGCAGATGTTTTCCAGCGTCACCATCTTCATGTACTTGCAGTTGTTGCAGCCGCATGTCTCGTCGTCCGGGGGCGCCGGGATAAATGTCTTGCCGGGATAGCGCCTCTTCATCTCGGCGAGGATGCCCGATTCGGTGACGACGATGAACTCATCGGCCCCGCTGCGGCCGCAATAGTCGAGGATCGCAGCCGTCGACCCCACGAAATCAGCCACCTCGATGATATAGGCCCGGCATTCGGGATGCACGACGATGCGGGCTGCGGGGTGCTCCTTTTTGAGCCGGAGCAGTTTTTCGAGCGAAAACTCCTCGTGGACATGGCACGCCCCGTCCCAGATCACCATATTCTCGCGGCCGGTCAGCTTCTTGATGTAAGCGCCCAGGTTCCGGTCGGGCGCGAAGATGACGGGGCGGTCGGCCGGGATCGACTCCACGACCTTCAGGGCATTCGACGAAGTGCAGCAAATATCGGTCAGCGCCTTGACCCCGACGGTGGTGTTGACATACGAAACCACCGTATGCCCCGGGTACCTGGCCTTGAAGGCCGCAAAGTCGCGGGCATCGCACGATTCGGCCAGCGAGCATCCCGCCTCGGGACAGGGTATGAGCACCTTTTTGCCGGGGCATAGCACCTTGGCGGTCTCGGCCATGAAATGCACGCCGGCGAACAGGATGATTTCCGCATCGACCGACTGCGCCTTGACCGACAGCGCAAGCGAATCGCCCAGGAAGTCGGCCACCTCCTGTACTTCGGGCAGCGTATAGTAATGGGCCAGTATGACGGCGTGTTTCTCGCGTTTCAGTTCTTCGATCCGATTCCGGATTTGCGCGGAGTTATCAACCTTCATTTTTTATTTTTACTTTTTAATTTAATTTTAATAAAGAAATAAGAATAGAAATAATAGCTGTTGATACTGTTCACAAGTTATTGCGGAAAATATCTTTCAACATTTTACTCCCGAGCTGTTTCCTATTCCTCGTTACAACCGGTTCGTATTCAAAGGTATGAAATTATAATCAACAATTGTCAAAAACCGTTGTCAACATTTCGACAGCCGTTTGTTGTGAACAATCTGTTCCGTTTTCCGGGGTTCGGGGCTGACTATAATTTCCCATAACTTTTTTTGGTTTCCGGAAAATCTTGTATATGCCCGCCCTTTCCGGAATTTGCAACTCTTCCGACCGGAAAGTTATCATTAGTTATCTCCGTTTATCAACACGCTTCCTAACACGATTTCATCACCTTTTCGACAATCTTTTCCGCGATTCCGCGGTACCATTTTTCGACGCGTGGATCTATCCCCGCAGCAGGCCTCCCTTCGTCGGCTCCTTCCATGATCGACTGTACGATAGGTATTTCCCCCAGGAAATCCACGCCGTGCTCTTCGGCGAACCGGCGTGCACCGCCTTTGCCGAAGAGGTAGTAGCGGTTTTCGGGCAGTTCCTCGGGGGTGAACCAGGCCATGTTTTCGATGATTCCCGCCACGGGAATGTTGACGTTTTCGTTGCGGAACATCTCCACGCCGCGCACGACGTCGGCCACGGCGACCTGCTGGGGCGTCGAGACGATCACCGCGGAATCGATCTTCAGTTCCCCGATGATCGAGAGGTGTACGTCGCCCGTTCCGGGGGGCAGGTCGGCCAGCAGGAAGTCGAGCGTCCCCCATTTGGTCTGGTGGATCATCTGTTTCAGGGCGCTGACGGCCATGGCGCCGCGCCATAGCAGGGCGTCGGTAGGTTTGATGAAGAACCCGATCGACATCAGCCGGATGTCCATCGGCTCCGCAGGGACGATATGGTCTGCGCCCTCTTCCTGCACGGCGTCGGGCAGGTAGCCTTCCACTCCGAACATCTTGGGCTGCGAAGGCCCGTATATGTCGGCGTCGAGGATGCCTACGCGGAATCCCATGTTTCGCAGGGCGACCGCGAGGTTGGCCGTGACGGTCGATTTGCCTACCCCGCCCTTTCCCGATGCGACGGCAATGACCTTGGCGATGCCGCCCGTGGTCGTCTTCAGCTTGGGTTCGGGGCGCGGGGCGGCGCCGCCCTCCTTGATGACTACCAGTACCGTTTGACCGGGGAATTCGCGTTTGAGCAGTTCCTCGGCCTGGTTTTTGATTTTCACTGCGAACGGGTCGCGCGCCTTGGCGAAGCGGAGTACGACGGTGATTTTTCCGGCCGCCGAGGCGATATGCTCGATAAAACCGCTGCTGACGATGTCCTGCCCCGTTTCGGGATGGACGAGCGACGCGAGCAGATGTCTGATTTTTTCTTCCATATTTGTGTCGTGACTTTCCCTGCAAAGATAACGTATATTTTACAGAATAAATATAGGTTAACCTTCTTTTTTATCGTTTTTCGATAAATTTTATTTGTTTTTCATATATATTCCGTATATTTGCGAAAGAAAACCGGAATCGGGACAAAATTAGGACAAACAAAAAATAACTTCGTTATGAATTTTATCAAAACTTTTCTGGCTGCCATCCTTGCGTTTGTCGTGGGATCGGTACTGGTAGTCTTCCTTTGGATTTTCATCCTGCTCGGCATTGCCGGTTCGATGGAGAAAAGCGTGGCCGTACACCCCGAGTCGATCCTCAAACTCGATTTTTCGGAGGTGTTGACCGATGCCCCGTCGAGCGATCCTTTCGCCGGCTTCGATTTCGCGACGCTCCAGTCTACGCGCATGCTTCCGCTGATGAAGGCGCTGCGTGCGCTCGAGGCGGCGAAGGACGATCCGCGGATCAAGGGTATTTACCTGCGTATGAACGGCAACGGCGGAGTGGCGGGTTCGGCCCTGCTCGAAGAGCTGCGCGAGGCGATCGTCGATTTCAAGCAGAGCGGCAAGTTCGTCGTCGCCTATAACGAAACCTACTCGCAGGGGCAGTATTACCTCGCCTCGGCGGCCGACAGGATTTACATGCAGCCCGAAGGAGCTATGGACTGGTCGGGCCTTTCGTTCAACTTGGCGTTTTACAAGGGGCTGCTCGACAAGCTCGACGTCAAGGCCGAGGTTTTCCGCCCCACGGCCTGCAAGTACAAGAGCGCCGTCGAGCCCTATATTCTTTCCAAGATGTCGGATGCCAACCGCGAGCAGATGCAGGAGCTGGTCAATTCGATGTGGAATACCATTGCCGCCTCGGTGGCCGAAGCACGCGGCATCGACCTGGAAACCCTGAACCGGATCACCGACAAACTGGAGGTTTCGCTGCCCGAGGATGCCCTCGAACACGGGTTCGTGGATAGCCTGGTCTACGAAGACCAGATGGACGACGTATTTGCCCAGCTGGGCGTGCAGTCCGATTCCGACGGTCAATACAATTTCATCACCCTGGGCGAATATGCGTCGCAGGTAGGTGCTGACCTCAAGAATATTTCGGCCGACCAGGTGGCTGTCGTCTATGCCGACGGCGCGATCGTCGACGGCGAGGGCTTCGGCCGCGAGGTTTACGGCAATACGCTGGCTGCGACGCTGGCCGGGGTGCGTGCCGACGACAAGGTCAAGGCCGTGGTGCTGCGCGTGAATTCCCCGGGCGGCAGCGCATTGGCTTCGGATGTCATCTGGCGCGAAATGGAGCTGCTCAAGGCCGAGAAACCCGTCATCGTCTCGATGGGTTCCTATGCTGCCAGCGGCGGTTACTATATCTCGTGCCCGGCCGATGTCATTGTGGCCGACAAACTGACCCTGACGGGTTCCATCGGCGTCTTCGGCATGTACCTCAATACCATCGACGCCCTGAAGAACAAGCTGGGCATCACGTTCGACGCCGTGAAGAGCAATACCTCGGCAGGCATGGGCATGACTTCGGCCCTTACGCCAGCCGAAAGGGCTTCGATCATGCGCGGCGTGGATAAGGTTTACACGACGTTCACCAACAACGTGGCGCAGGGGCGCAACCTGCCTCTCGAGAAGGTGCTCGACATTGCCGGCGGCCGTGTATGGTCGGGCGACAACGCCCTCGGCATCGGCCTGATAGACACGTACGGTGGCCTGAAGACGGCCATTGCCGTCGCTGCGGACAAGGCCGGGTTGGGCGACAATTTCCGGGTGACGGAGGTGATCGAGCAGCCGACGGGTTTCGCGGCGTTCATCTCGTCGCTCAACGTCAGCATCCGCGAGGCCATGACCCGCTCGGAACTGGGAGTCATGATGAAGGAATACAAACAGGTGCAGGAAGCTGCTTCGCAGCAGGGGATCGTCATGTATTATCCCTTCAAACTCGAACTGCGCTAATCCCGGCCGGATGCCGGAACGATAAAAAGCGGCCTCTCGAAAAGGGGCCGCTTTTTATCGTTGCAGGGTTTCAAGGCCAGTGTGTCCGCGAGGCTGTCATCCGTGCCTGAAAAGGGGTTTGTCAGCCCTTGGCCGGGACTTTGGCCGCCGGATTTCCCCCCCCCGCCGAATCCTGCCCGCAGCGCATTTCATCCAGCTTGCGGCCTATCTCCTCGACCTGTTTCGCGTCGGGCGAAATGACCGTCGACCCGAATTTGCGCCGGTAGTCGCCCGGCGGGGAGCCGATGCGTTCGCGGAAGGCGCGGTTGAAATTCGAGATGTTGTAGAACCCGCAGCGCATACCGATCTCGGCGATCGGGTCGTCGGTCTCGACGATCATCTGTGCGGCGCGCACGATGCGGAAGCCGTTGAGGTAGTTCCACAGGTTCTGGTGGGTGTACTTTTTGAAAAAACGGCAGACCGAAGTCGCGGACATGCCTACCTCTTCGCCGATGTCTTCGAGCGAGATCTTACGTTGGTAATTGCCCTCCACGAACTGTACGATCTTGTTGATCCGGGCATTGCCGTCGGGTTGCATTTCGTAGTACGGGGCACCTATCGGCCCCGTTTCGTCCGGCCCAGCCGTGGCCAGGTCGTTGAGTATGTTCAGGAAAAGCGACGCCGATGCGAATCCCCGCAGCCCGGGCAGTTGCAGTAACCTGTCGCGGACGCGGTCTACGACGCTTTCGGCGAACCAGAGCCCGGCGACCGGCTGGCTCAGCATTTTCCGGATGGGGAGCATGGATTCCGTTTCGAATATCTGCCAGTTGGGCATGTCGCGGCTGAACTGCACGGCGACGGCCTCGCAATTGGTCTCCGCAAAGGCTTCGTCGCGTTTGTAACAGTGCGGTACGCGCGGGAAAATGATGATCAGGTCTTTTTCCGTGAAATTGTCGACCGATTGTCCGGTGACACGTGTACCCTTCACGTTCAGGGTCAGGCTGAGCATGTAATCCTCGTGGAAATGAAGGGGCGGATCGGTTTGTTTGTCAAACCAATACTGTGTGATGAACAAATCGTTGCCGGGCAACGGGGTGAGATCATTCAGGACACGTTTCATCAGATAATGAGACTTATGGTAACAAATATAGGAACTAATAAGGACAAATCAAAACCGGGGCGGTTTTTTGTGGGGAAGGATATGCGGCCGGGGTTTCCCGCACCTTTGTTTACCGATCCGGAACGGGGCGTAAAGGAACCCCCGTGGTGAAAAGTGCGGAAAACGCTTTCTCCTTTCGCATTTAATGAATATCTTTGCGGATATGGCAGTGATCAGATTGACAAAGGAGTTTTCGTTCGAGGCCGCGCATGCCCTCGACGGATACGACGGGCCGTGCCGTGAGATCCACGGGCATTCCTACCGGTTGTTCGTGACCGTGAAAGGGTGCCCTGCGGACGACGACACGAACCCCAAGTGTGGGATGGTGATGGACTTCGGTGTCCTGAAAAGCATTGTCAACGAGGAGGTCGTTTCCCGTTTCGACCATGCGCTCGTGTTGCGGGCGACACGCCGCGACGCTCCCCTGCGGGCGGTGCTGGCCGAACGCTTCGGCAACATCGTCACGGTGGACTACCAGCCGACGTGCGAAAACATGCTCGGCGATTTCGCTGCACGCATCGCACGCCGCCTGCCCCTGGGGGTGGAGCTGCATTCGCTCCGCCTGCATGAGACCGCAACCTCGTTCGCCGAGTGGTTCGCCGAGGACAACCGCTGATTTCCGCCCGGCGGTTCCGCCGGAACGACATACCCCGACATTTCTACCGGACAGGCCCCGGGCGCAAGGGATAGGCGCACGGCAAACATCGAAAGGGAACTATTATTGACGCAAATCGAATATATGAAAAAACTGTTTCTCGTCGACGCCTATGCGTTGATCTTCAAGTATTACTATGCCTTTCTGGGGCGTCCCATGCGCAACCGGGCCGGCATGAATACCTCCGTGGTATTCGGCTTCGTAAAGTTCCTGCGCGACATCCAGAAGCGAGAGCGGCCCGACCTGCTGGGCGTGGCGTTCGACCCCAAGGGCGGCAGCTTCCGCCGGGAGATATTTCCCGAGTACAAGGCCAACCGTGCCGAGACGCCCGAGGACATCCTCCTCTCCGTCCCCTATGTCAAGCGTGTGCTGGAAGCCATGTGCATCCCGATCCTCGAAGTCGAGGGTTACGAGGCCGACGACGTGATCGGCACGCTGTCGCAAAAAGGCGTCGAGGCGGGTTACGAGGTCTTCATGGTGACGCCCGACAAGGACTACGGCCAGCTGGTACGTGACAATTGCAAGATATACAAGCAGAAGGGCGCCGAAGGGAGCATCGAGATCGTCGACCGGGAGGCGATCCGCGGGAAATACGGCATCGACGACCCCAGCCTCGTGCGCGACATCCTCGCACTGTGGGGCGATGCTTCGGACAATATCCCGGGTGTGCCGGGAATCGGCGAGAAGAGCGCCTGCAAACTCGTGCAGGAGTGGGGAACGGTGGAAAATATCCTCGACAACGTCTCGAAGATCAAGGGCAAGCAGGGCGAGAAGATCGCCGAATGGGGCGACAAACTGCGCCTTGCCAAGACACTGACCACCATTTGCCTCGACGTGCCCATCCCGTTCCGCGAAGAAGACCTCACGGTCTGCGAACCCCATATCGACGAACTCAAGGCCCTTTTTGCCGAATTGGATTTCAAGGCCTTTATGAACGACCTTACGAACCTTGCGCCCCCCGAGGAGCAACCCGAAGGCCCCCGCCAGGAGGCGCAGACCCAGCTTGCGGAGATGGCTCGGGCCAAGTCCGCCGCCGCCAAACGCGCGGCGCTGGTCGGACAGGGCAACCTCTTCGGCGACCCGGTGGTCGACATGCCCGCCGCCGAGGTTCCCGTCGCCGAACTGCAGGCCGAAGCCGATGCCATGCAGTTCAAGACGGCGCAGACCACACCCCACGATTACCGCCTCGTGGAGAATGCCTCCCAGTTGCGCGAAGTGGTCGCCGAGGTCGGGAAATACGGCGAATTCTGTTTCGACACCGAGACCACGGGGTTCGACATCTTCAACGACCGCATCGTCGGCATGTCGCTGGCCGTAAAGCCGTTCGAAGCGTGGTACATTCCCTTCAAGGAGGAAAATACGGCGGAATATACGCAGATCGTGCGGCCGCTGTTCGAAGACGAAGGGATTGCCAAGATCGGCCAGAACATCAAGTTCGACCTGATGGTGCTCCGGCGCCTGGGGCTCGATATCCGGGGCCGCAAGTACGACACGATGATCCTGCATTACCTGCTCGATCCCGAGTCGCGCCACAACATGAACGCCCTGTCGGAAAAATACCTCAACTACAAGCCGATCGAGATCGAAACGCTGATCGGCAAGGGTTCCAAGCAGCTGACGATGGATCTGGTGAACGTCGAGCGCGTCAAGGAGTACGCCGCCGAAGATGCCGACGTCACCCTGCAACTTAAACACGTGCTCTACCCACAGGTCGAGAAGATGGGGCTGCAACACCTCTATTTCGAGGTCGAGGAGCCGATGATCGCCGTGCTGGCCGACATCGAGATGGCGGGCGTGCGGATCGACTCCGGGGCGCTGGCCGAATACTCCGTCGAACTGAGCCGCAGGCTGGCCGAACTGGAAGCCGCGATCCGTGCCGAAGCCGGCGAGTCGACGCTCAACATCAACTCGGCACGCCAGCTGGGCGAGGTGCTTTTCGCCAAGATGCGCATCGCCGAAAAGCCCAAGATGACCAAGACCAAGCAGTTCTGCACCGACGAGGATTATTTGCAGACCTTCGCCCGCAAACACCGCATCGTCGACCTGATCCTCGAATACCGGGGTGTCAAAAAATTGCTTTCGACCTATGTCGAGGCGCTTCCCCAGCTGGTCAACCGGACGACGGGGCGTATCCATACCTCCTTCAACCAGGCGGTCACGGCTACCGGGCGCCTTTCGTCCACCAATCCCAACCTGCAGAACATCCCCGTGCGCGAAGAGATGGGGCGCCGCATCCGCCGGGCGTTCATCCCCTCCGATTCCGACCACCTGCTGCTCTCGGCCGATTACAGCCAGGTCGAGCTGCGCCTGATGGCGCACCTTTCGGGCGACGAATCGCTGATCGCGGCCTTCGCCCACGGCGAGGAACCTGCGGCAACCATGTCGACCGACGAGCTCGAGAACACCATGATGATGCCGAACACCGTGAGAATGCCCACTGCGACGATGAATCCATAGTAGCAGCCCAATGGGTTGAGCAGCACACGCCACCCTTTGTATTCGCCGGCAAAGTCAATCATGCCGAACTGTGGTGACGGACGTTTGGAGGCGATTCGTGCTGCTGTGGCAGGGTCGTCGTGGGTGACGGTCCATGGTTGGGGCGCACCGCTCCGACGGCTTCGGCGCACCAGCGGCTTCACCGAGGGAATGGCGCCGCTCGATTTGCCGTCCTGCGCCGAACGCATCGAACGAGGTTGACGTTCAGGCTTCGGCATGTCCATTCACCCACCGTTTCGCCTGGGCGGCGAACTGGTCACCGCGATCGGCATAGGATTTGAATTGATCCATCGAGGCGCAGGCCGGTGCCAGCAGCACCACATCGCCCGGCTCGGCGAAGTCCGCCGCGGCATCGATGGCACGTTCCATCACCGTGGCGTTGTCGGCTGGGTCAATCACCGTCAACGGCAGCTCCGGCGCTTTGGCTTTCAATGCCTCGAGCATCGGTTTCTGGTCGATGCCAATCACCACGACCGCCTTGAGACGATTCCGCTCCTGCTCCACCAGCTCTTCGAAGGTGGCACCTTTGGAGAGGCCGCCGGCAATCCACACCACCGAACCGGGCGCGAAGCTGTTCAGCGAGGCACGGGCCGCATGCGCATTCGTGGCCTTCGAATCGTCGACGAAGCGAATGGTCCCTTCCGGCGAAGCGAGTTCAGCCACCGTCTGAATGCGATGGCCTCCCGGTGCGAATCGCTTGAGCGCGTTGAGCGCAGTGGCGACGTCTGCGCCGAGACCCACCACCAGAATCAACGCGGTCAGGGCGTCGGCGAGCAGATGCGGGTAGATTGTACCATCGGGTTCGGCGAGATGCGTGAAGTCCGCAATCGGCGCCAGCGCATATGCCTCGCCGGTCTGGCCACCACATAGGCCGCTCATGTCGACGATCCAGCCGTCCTTGATGCCAATCTGCCCCGAAACCGGCTCCCCCAACGTGAAGCCGATGTGTTCGCAGCCCTCGGCGGTCTGCGCGGTACGTGCCAGCTCGCTCACCCGGGCATCCTGCGCGTTATAGGCGATGACCCGTTTCGCGCCATCGAACACCTTGGATTTGTCGGTGGCATAGTTCGCCATACCGCCATGCCAGTCCAAGTGGTCCGCGGCGATGTTCGTGATCGCCGCGCAATCGAGCTCTAGCGAATAGGTGAAGTGCAGCTGGAAGGAGCTCAGCTCCACACAGAGCACGTCATTGACCGGGTCGAGTGCGGCGGCGGAGAGCGCGTTGCCTATGTTACCCACGGCAGGTGCCGTATACCCGCACGCCTTGAGCATCTCCGACGTCATTTCGGTGGTCGAGGTCTTGCCGTTCGTGCCGGTGATGCCAATCCACGGAGCGGGCGAACCGGTGCGTTCGCTGGGCACTCGCATGCGCCAGGCGAGCTCCACCTCGGAGATCACCTCAATGCCGCGGCTTTGCGCCTCCACAATGAACGGCGTGCGCGGGTTGAACACCGGCGACGTACATACCAGATCGACCTCATCCCAGTCAATGTCGTCGAAGGAATGCAGGTCGGCCGCCTCCAGCTTCTCATCGACCCCGATCACCGTGGCGCCGGCATCACGCAGAATCTTCGCCATGCTGCGTCCGGAGATGCCCAGACCTGCCACCACCACGCATTTGCCCGCCGCGTTGAATTCCTGATTACTCATTTCCCACCTCGCATGTCTTGCTGGAATGCCTCATGTATGTCCCTCTACCTATACCGCCGCGGTGTTTCGGCCACATCGCCCGCTACGCCGCAAGCTTGCGATCAGTGATGCCAGAGCCCCGACAGCCCCACCCAGTTGCCGTAGAAGATGATGAGCCCGGTAATGACGAACATGAGCTCGACGATCCAGAAGCGCACGACCACCTTGCTCTCGCTCCAGCCGCACAATTCGAAATGATGGTGGATCGGCGCCATTTTGAATACTCGCTTGTGCGTCGCCTTGAAATAGCCCACCTGAATGACGTCGCTCAGAGTCTCCACCACGAACAGACCGCCGATGATCATGGCGAGGAACTCCGTGTGGGTGATGATCGAGAGTGCGGCGAACAAGCCGCCCAATGCCAGGGAGCCGGTGTCGCCCATGAAAATGGAGGCCGGATTGCAGTTGTACCACAGGAAGCCCAGGCAGGCCACGGCCGCGCAGCATGCGATGATGCCCAAGTCGAGCGGGTCGGAGACGGCATAGGTGAAGCCGGAATGGGCCTGCCCCTTGAGATGGTACATCTGCCACATGGCGATGATCGCATACCCCACGAAGGCGATCATGGAGGAACCGGCGCACAGGCCGTCGAGGCCGTCGCTGAGGTTCACCGCATTGGTCCAGGCGGCCATGAGGAAGTTCACCCAGATCACGAACAGAATGATCGCCACAATCCTACCAGCGAACTCGAAGCTCAGGAATGGCTTCTCTATGAAGCTCATGCCTGCCTGTGCCACTGGGAATCCCGACCGGGTGGGAACAATGAGCGCAAGCACCGCGAATATGGTGGCGAAGACGACCTGACCGAAGAACTTGCCTCCCACCGTCAGGCCCTCGTTTTGCTTCTTGCGTACCTTGGCGAAATCGTCGATGAAGCCGAGGACACCCATCGAAACCATGGCGAACAGTGCGAGAATGGCCGCCCAAGTGGGCCGTGCCCCCGTCGTGCAGAAACGGTACAGGGCAGAGGCACACCAGCCGAGCACCACGGCCAGCACGATGACCACGCCGCCGAGCGTTGGCGTGCCGCGTTTGACCTGATGCGACTTGGGGCCGTCCTGGCGGATGTACTGACCGTAATTGAGCTTGTGCACAATGCGGATCAGCAAAGGGGTACCGACGAGCGTGATGATCAGCGACGTCAGAATTCCTATGATGAGGGCGATCACGAGGTTACTCCATTCGTGGGTGTTGTTGCCTTGTAGTTGTTGGGTTCCGTGTTATTCGGCCTCGGCGGCCCACTGTGTCGCCAACGCGCTCAGACCTGAGGCGTGGGACCCTTTGAGCAGCACCAGCATGTCGGGGTGTTCGGCGTTGAGTGCGCGAATCAGATCATCGGCCTGCTGAGTGGTCTTCACCGCCCGAACCGGTCGCATGTCGTCTGCATCCTTCGCCTCGGTGCCGCCATCCGCAATGTCCTGCGCCAACGCGTTGAGTGAGGCGTCATCGCCGCCACCCACGCAGATCAGCGCATCCACACCGCCATCGAGCGCGTAGGCGCCAATCGTCCTGTGCAGGTTATGCTCATCGGAGCCGAGCTCAAGCATCGAGCCGAGCACGGCCACACGGTAAGGCTGCTGATCCTCCTGGCTACGCCATGCCATGAGGCCATCGATTCCCGCGCGCATGGAGTCCGGATTCGCGTTGAAGGAATCGTCGATGAGTGTGAATCGTGCACCATCCCGCTCCACCTCACTCACCGCCATGCGATGCGGGCTGATCCTGCGGGTATCCGCCAACACCTGGGCAATGCGTTCGAGCGGCATGCCCAGCAGCTTGGCCACGCTCGCCGCGGCCAACGCATTCATCACGTT
>ENA-OOZT01001691-OOZT01001691.1-human-gut-metagenome-genome-assembly--contig:-NODE-1691-length-14181-cov-4.077375_pt1 | contig 14181 bp, 13 predicted proteins | sample MGYA00241192_ERZ501407 | MGnify/ENA primary metagenome ERZ501407 (study PRJEB25962, sample SAMEA2042911) | human gut metagenome | biome: human gut; feature: human-associated habitat; material: faeces...
ATCAATAATTTTATGCTGTTATATGGTTTCGGGGATGAATAGGGGGTAGTATGTTTTATGTGGATTCCTATTAAAAGTGACGGCCGAAAATTCGGTTTTCCATCCGAAAAGGGGGAGGGGTGAAAAATAGGGATTGTCCGCTCGGTCATAAAAAACGGACCGATTTTTTCAAAAGGTCTATATGAAGACCCCTTGACAAAATTGGTCCGAATCCTGCGGAACAGTATTTAGCCTATTCTTTCCAGATTTTTCCGCCTAACCATCCGATGAAATTGATTCCTGCGGCCAAAACGATCGGCCCGATAAACAGCAATGCCAATGCAGATAAAAGTTTCATATTTACTTGGTATTTAATTGGTTTAATCCAGTTTGCAGGTCAGAGGCTTCGCCCCTTTCCAAATAAAGTCAGAATGGTTCGGAGGGCATGAATATCGCCGAAAGGATTTCAACTATGATGCTGTAAATGGCGAGCAGGGTGCGAAAAATAAGCACAAACAGTCCGATAATAATGTATTTACCCGACAACATCATAAAGACTACGAACAGAAAAACGATAAAACCCATCATGGCAGATTATATTTTTGATTATTAAATAATTATTGCTGTTTTTATTTAGGACCAACTTTCGCAAAGGGGTTTCTATAAGTCCCCTTTGCAAAGTCGGTCCGATGCCCTTAAAACTCGAACATCTTTTTTCCGAGCAGAAATGCTTTTTGACCGCCGAGGCGTTTCGTGTCGTCGTCGATCTCGAAAAAGAGTTTCACGACCTTGCGATCCACCCGCCGACCCTCGAACGGGATGCCGTTGTTCACGATCAGCCGATGCAGGAAATTGTTGATTTCCGAGCAGGCCACCAGATCGCCCGTTTTGTATTGCGCGTAAACAGCCTCCTGCATCTTGGGGCCTGTCAGCAGCACGTTTTCTTCGGCGCGGGTCATGGCCGCTTCGATCTTACTGCGGCTGTACCCTAATTCCTCCATCCGTTTTGCGCCGAGAATCGTGAACGCCTGCACGATTGCCGCAAATTCATTGCCCAGTTCTTCTTGCAGAAACGCAGGCTCCATGTCGGAGTGGGCCGTTTGGAGTTTGGCCAGTTGCGCGACCACCTCGCGCCACAATTCGCGGGTATTCATTTTCGCTTTCTCCCGACGCAGACGGTCCGCATCCGTTATCGGGTAACGGGCCGTGCAGACAGTCAGTCGAAACAGAGCCGATTTGTAGGCCGCTGTCAGCGTAGAGGGATAGCGATAGTATGCCTTAATTTGTTCATCCGTCCACGCATTGTCCCACATGAAATGGTTGCGGCGTCCGTCGCGGGTTACGAACCGCTTGTAGGCCATGCCGTTCAGGGCTTGGAAACGGGCCTGCGCTTCATCCTCGCCGTCGGGCTGTATCTGGCGGATTTGGTTGTAAATGTTTTCCTCGCCCGTCAGTCGGCGTTCGAGGGCTTCGCGGGTCAGGCATTGCAGGCTGTCGCTCGTATTGGCGAAATGATATGCCCTTGCCACGCCGTTACGGAACCGCCCGATGGCCTGCACGACCTCGGTCTGCGGGTCTACCGCCGAAAAGGGTGCACGCATTACATCCGTCAGCAGGATTACATGGGGTTTGTAGTCCAATTTGATGTCCACGGCTGCATAGAAACGGCTGGTTAGAAAATTGACGGGAGCCAATTCTTCGAGCGTTTCGCTGGCGTCGGTGAAGTTCATCTGTTTGAGTTTCCGCACGCTCTTTTCACTGCAAAAGACCCTGCTTCGGCCTTGCAGTCCGAGGGCATAGATAAGGCTTAAAATCGTTTCCGTGGAGTTCAGAAATACGCAGACCGTTTCGTTTTCCAGACGCTTCAACAGCTTCCGCATAACTGCGACCGTGTTGTTGGTCGTGCAAAGCGTCAGTTCGATCCGACTGTCATAGGTCGGAACGAGTTTCAGAATCCGAAACCCGTTCTCCTCGAAACGCGGGTCGGACGGGATGATCGGCGTTGCGGAAACCATCGCCTTGTTCTCGAATTTGAAAAAATCCTCGACAGGCAGGTAGATGTCACCTCGGTAGCCCACATCCTGTATGGCCTTTTCGCACTCGTCGAACAGCAGGAAATAGTCCTTATAGACGGGGATTTCCAACTCGTGCATGGCGGGGAGCACCTTTTTGTCGAAACCCTCGGGCGTCGTGATGATTTTGCGATAGCCGTCATGCTCGCCCGCAAGGTAGGCTTTCACATCCTCTTTCGTGATGCCCTCGTACACGGCGAACAGAAACGGATGGGCCGCTTGCTTGCCGAGAATTACGGGGATATTCGGTTCGATGATGATGGAATGGCGTGCCGCATTGACGATTTCGCTGTGGGTCGCACCGCATCCCGTAATGGTCTTGTCGAAGATCGTGTTCGTGGGAATCGCGGGCAGGACATCTGTCAGGCATTGCCCTTTGGCAATGTTTAGAAATTCTGTTTTCATGCAGTTATCGTGCATAGGCAAGTGAAACATTCTTGTAAAAGAGATTCAGTACATGGAGCATCCGCATTTTCAGCGGAGACATTCCGCGAAATGCGACCAGACTATCGGCGTGCGAAAGAGTGAATCGGCCGTATGCAACGGACAGAATCGCCTGACACCCCAGCATCCGCTGTACCGTCACATAAACCTCGGCGTTCAGGTACATCAGGAACATGACCGTTGCATCTGCTTCGTGCACCCGTACTCGGTAATAATAGTTGCCGTCGTATTCGAGCGCAATGCTCATACGAGAACCGTTTTCGACGGCTTCTTTAAAATAGGCGATATTCGCCTTCTTTTTATAGATATGTAAAATCATAATAAAAAAATATTAAAGATTCTAATCTTGGTCGGCCGTACGCTCCGACCTTGTTTGCTACTGCAAAGAAACGGAGGATTTCGAGCTTCTCCGAGCCTTTCGAGGTAGAGGTTGCAGGCTATATTCAGACCTATTCTTTACCTCTGTTTTTTAATTGGTTACGTTTTGCGGTTCATCGGTCTTTTTTTTAGTTCAATCTCCACTTTCGGGCTTTCGGTTTCTCCCTGCGGATTCATCGGCCGTACGCTCCGATTTCCTCCGCTTGCAGTATGTAAAACACTTGAACACGCCCTTTCACTAATCGGTTCGGGGTAGAGAATATCGGCTTGTTTTCGACTTGTTCTTTACCCCAGTCCATCAATCCGTTACAAAGAGCCGTTTTCAGTCGTTTTTTCGCTCGGTGCATTGCCTTGTCGCTTATTGATTGCGCAGGCAAAGATCAGCCATTTTTTTTCGCGTTCTCCGAGCCTTTCGAGGTAAACAATGTTGTCTGTTTTCATGTCTATTATTTGCCTGTTCATCAGCTTCATATCGGATTCTTTTACTCCGTTACGATAACGCGAAAAACACTCTTGGGTTTCGGCGGAGCAGGTAAAGAAAAAGGGTGCATTTCTGCACCCATTCTCTACCCGAAATATGTCGGTTATTCAGAATAAATCCTTATGAACGATGTTGTCCGTTACGATGTGTATTCGCCCGAACTCGACAGACGGGAATTTCGGTATCTTTTCCCCGCCGTATTTCTGTACGTTCTTCTTTATATAGCCTATGTCGGCGCGTATGTTTTTGGGGTTGAAAGAACCGTCATAGCCTTTATAGGAGGGATAGCACCCGACGAAGCGGGTGTAATCATAGATCAGCCTGCAAAGTTCGTTCGGCGTGTCGGGATTTTCGGGCATCGCATTTTCGTCATGGAGCATCCGATAAATCCCGTATGCGACAATCGGATAGCGCGTATTCATCGGTTTGGCTCCTGCCGACGGTTTGCGTCGTTCCAATTCCTGCCGTGCATCTTCGGCGGTCTGAATGTCGGGGAAATAATCGGCGAGTTCCTTTCGGATCAGACGGAACAGCCAGTTATTCGTATTGGGAATCGTCTGCGGCTCTTGCTTGCGGCTGTTGGTGCGCAGGGTCACGGGCATTTCCTGTTCTCCGACACGTTCGTACAGGTTCCGATGCCGTTGTTCGGTTTCTTCCATAAAAAGCATCAGTTTCGCCCACTCGCCCTTATAGGTGTTCCAATCTTCCCAATATCCGCGTTCGTATAACTCCTCCTCGTTGAATTTGCGGTCGGTGATGATGTAAGCCACGAATAGGAGGGCTTCCCGCAATCGGTCAGTCAACAGGGGCGTTTCTCCGAACAGTTCCATATAAGCGTCATAATCGAAACGGTTAGTCGGCAACCGTATTTCGTGATCCTCTTGGATCGCTTTGGCGGCATGTTTACCTGTACTCAATTCGATTTCATTTTCAAAGTAACCCAGCGTAATGCCGAAATAGTTTTCCAATAACGGGGCGATTTCCCGTAAGGAGCGGGTATCGGTAGCCAAACTGCCTTTCGAGCCTGTAAGTTCGTTCATAAGCGGTAATTGTTTCAACGAATTTACAAAATTCCGCTTTCTGCCGCAACCGATGACCGCAGAAAAAAGAAAAGGGACTACCCGATGAAAGCGGATAATCCCTTAAAAAGTATGACCAACTTATTTTAAGACCTCATGCCAAAATTGAGACATTTTATTACTAATTGATTTTCTGATAAATATTTCAGTGAAAAGGGTATTGAGCCTAAGCCTAATTTAAATATATTATTGCCAATAAAATAATATTAATAATATTTCCTTATCTTTGTTAGACACCAACCTAACTTAAATATGCAACGAGTTGAAACCTTAAGATTAGAGGATTTGGTTTTATGGACTGAAAATCCTCGAGATCCCATTGATAAAGATGCATCAGACCAAGATATAGTTGATCGGGCCCTTTTAGATAAATCCGCTAAATGGACATTGCCCAAATTAGCAAGAGAAATGGGTGACTATTATGATTTTAGCGAATTGCCTACTGTTGTATTTCATGGTGATAAACCTATTGTTTATGATGGGAATAGGAGAATTATTTTGGCTAAAATTTATCACGGGTTAGTTGATGTGGATAGAAATATTCCCTATTTGCCATTTATTCCCCAAGAGATTCCGTGCAATGTTTGTGATAGAGAAATTGCGCTTAAAAATATTCTACGAAAACATGGAAATTCAGGTTCGTGGACCACATTAGATCGAGACTGGTTTCTTCATAATATCATGGGAGAAGATATGAGTACTTTTTTGATGTTGGAAGAAAAAACAGGATTAATTAGTGCTAACCCTTGCCTTAATAAACGATTTGTCAAAGAAGAAATATTTAAGCCGTCTGTATTAGAAGATTTAGGCTTTAAGATTGAGCAAGAGGGGCTTTACAGCCGATATTCTGATGAAGTTGCTCAATTTATATTAGATGATTTGATTGATAAAATTAAAAATGAAGTTATCTCAACACGAAAGAAACGAGGACAAGTAAAAGATGTATTATCTTCATCCAGTTTATTGGCTATTGAAGAATTTGAAAATAAAGATTTCAAGCCATTAAATTTGCACCACACACCAACAATAGAGGAGAGTAATAATCCAAATAAGGAAGAAAAAAGCCCAAGACGCACACGTCGTGTAAAAAGTGTTGAAGTTCCACTTTTTGGAGAGTTGTTATATCTTAAAGCTGGAGTTGTCAATAATCTTCATCGAGATATTACAGATTTGTATAATTATTACATAAGTAATAAAAATAATTTATCTCCGTCATTTCCTTGCTTAATTCGTATGTCTTTACGTCTTCTTTGTGAAACCGCGGCTAACGATATATTGGGGAGTAACGATTTAGGAACATATATAAAGACTAATTTTGCATTGGCTAAAAAAACGTTATCACAAGACCAAAAAACGTTGTTAGCAAATCAAAATGTAAAAGATGATACAATGTTACAATTATTGCATACAGGAGCACATAATTATAAAACGACACCTAATGTTGAGCAAACTATTGCAATATCAATTATTTTAGGTGCAATGTTAATGATTACGCATAAAAAATAATGATACACTATTCTCCATTACGTTATCCAGGTGGCAAAAATTGTATATTTCCTTTTGTTTCCAAATTTTTTTATGAAAATGGATTAATAGGGATTAATTATGCTGAACCATATGCTGGTGGTGCTGGTTTGGCATTGAGATTATTATTTGAAGAATATGTTGATCGAATATTTATTAATGATCTCGATCCTTCCATTTATGCTTTTTGGAAAACTATAACTCGATTTCCTGATGAATTTTGCAAGTGGATTGATGAGGTTGATATATCTGTTGATAATTGGAATAAATATAAGGATATTCAACAACGAAGAGATTTTGTAAGTGCGTTTGAATTAGCAAAATCAACTTTTTTCTTAAATAGGACAAATGTATCTGGAGTAATTAAGGGAGGTATAATAGGAGGATATAAACAACTTGGGAAATATAAAATTGATGCAAGATTTAATAAATCTGAATTGATAAGTCGAATTCAAAAGATAGCATCAAATCGACACCGCATAGTTTTATCCAATCTTGATGGTATTTCTTTTGTACAAAATATTAACCGCAATAAACAAGATTTTTTTATTTATTTAGATCCTCCTTATTTTCAAAAAGGAGCGGATTTATATATGAATTTTTATCGTCAAGAGGATCATATAAATTTGTCAGAAATTGTAAAGAAATTAAAAAAAAGATGGATGGTTTCTTATGATAATCAAGATTTCATTCTTAATTTATATAGAGAGCATAAGAGAATTATTTACCAATTATCTCAATGTGCATCAAATAGAGTTGGAGACGAAGTCCTAATAATTGGGGATCAATTAAATTTTGCACAATCTCTCAATGCATTGTGTACTCCAATAATAATATAAATTAAGGGCAATGTAAAAATTGCCCTTAACTTTTACAATAAGTTTTGCATGGCCGCATCTATCTGCGAGTTCTCGAAGCTATCGAGGTAGATTTGCGTAATCTTTTCCGAACTATGCCCCAGCGATTCGCTGATGATGGATGTCGAAACTCCCGACCTTTTCAGCACGGTTGCGAACGAGTGCCGCGCAACGTATGTCGTGAGCGTGATAGGCAGATGCAGATGTTCGCCGATTAGTTTCAGATAGCGATTTATTCGCTTGTTCGTCCGTTGCACCCGTCCGTACTGCTGTTGCGCTGTAACGTGAACAGAACGCCTTAAAACAGGGAAAATGTAGTCTTGCGAATCTGCGTTCGGCTGGCGGTACTTGTCGAGGATGTCGAGTGCGGCGGGCTGGAGTTGGAACGACAGGAGTTTACCCGTTTTCTGACGGTTGAAAACCAGCCGCCCGTCCACGATGTCGGCATAGCGGATGTGCAGAATGTCGGTCAGATTGATGCCGCACGACAGGTAGCTGAACAGGAACAAGTCCTTTGCCAGTTGCAGGAACGGTTTGGGGTACTTGGTCAGCGTCCGCACCTCGCAATCCATAATGCGCCTTATATCCTCTTTCGTCAGCGACCGTTTGGCCGTGGCTTCCTTGAATCGGCTCACTTTGAACGTGTCGAAAGGGTAGTCTGTTTTCTTGATTAGCCCGTCGGTGATTGCACTGTTGTAGAGCACCCGCAACGAACGGAAGCGGATGCCGATGGAGTTGTCGGAATAATGCCGTTCCACCCGCAGCCATTGTTCGTACCGTTTCAACCATTCGGCGTCGATGTCGATGAAATAAAAGTCCAGCGAACGGCTGAATTTCGTCAGCGAGGTGCGGAGTTCCTGAAAGGTTTTTGCATTGCCGACCCTGTTTGTGGCCAGCAGGCGGTCGATGTAACCGTTCAGATATTCGCTGACGGTTTGGCGCACGACCTTGCGGGATGCCTTTTCGAGAAGCGTGTTCAGCGTATATTCCTTGTCGCTGGTTTTAAAGTCCAAAATCTGCTCCTGCAACTCTTTCGTCTTGGTTTCGATAAGGGTGTTTATGCGCTCTTTATCGGGGCAATTCCGCTTGGGACGGCTTTTGTCAAAGTCCCAAAATTTGGCATCGAGGGAAATGTGCAGGCTGATGTACTTGATTCGGCGGTTTTTCGTGAGCCGTAACATAAGGGGGTGAGTGCCGTCAGATAGGGTTTTAGAGGTGTACAGGACGGTTGTGAGGGTGGTGTTCATAACCAATTTCGGTTTAAACATTGGTTTAAACAAATCCCCGATTTCGCTGTAAAAACCGCTCGAAACAAGACACGAAAAAACCACCTACATTGCTGTAAGTGGTTGATTTTGAGTGTGACACCGACAGGACTCAAACCTGTAACCTTCTGATCCGTAGTCAGATGCTCTATTCAATTAAGCTACGGTGCCGAATTGCAGGTGCAAATATAGGGTGAAAATCCTAAACACGCAAATTATTCCGTAAATATTTTAATAAAAAGATGGCCCGTTTTGTATCGGAAACATACACCGGTCGGATTATCAGGGGGTTGTTGCCACGGCTATTTCAGCATTTCGGCGAGTTTCTTCGAAAGCTCCCCGCCGCGCAGGTTCTTCGCTACGATGATGCCGTCGGGCGAGATCAGGAAGTTCGCGGGGATCGACGTGATCCCGTAGGCTGCGGCCGCCGTGCTCTGCTTGTCCGCGTCGATGCCCAGGACATTGATCCACGGCATGTCGTTATCCGATGTGAACGACCGCCATTTCGCCTCGTCGTTGTCGAGCGAGACGCAGTAAATTTCGAACCCTTTGGCTTTGTAGGCGGCGTATGCCTCGCGCAAGTGGGGGGATCTCGCGGCAGCAGGGGGCGCACCAGGTCGCCCAGAAGTCGAGCAGAACCCAGTTCGTCTTTCCCGCAACGGATGACAGCGGGATAGCGGCACCTTCGGCGTCGCACAGGGCGAGGTCGGTGTACGGCTGGCCGATAGCTGTCTTCTCGACTGCTTCAATCCGCGCGAGCACTCCTCTCAGAATCGGGTGTGCCCGCATCTCGGGGGAGAACTCCGCAAGGCGTTCCCGGACGCCGGCAGGGGAGCCGGACGATTGGAATTGCCGGAACAGATATGCCCCCAGCAGGTTGTCGTTGTTGGCCCTGACGGCTGTTGAAATCACCTCATCGCGTTCCGATGCGATAGCCCGGATCGTTTCCGGATTTCCGCCCGATAGCTTTTCGTCCCGGAGGCGGGCGTCGAGCGCCGCGCAAGACCGGTAAACCGAGTCCGCCCGGTCGTTGAGCCGGGTGCCCGTGACCCGGTAGCCGGAGCCGTTTCTGGGTTCGATCCGGATGGTGCCCGCTTCGAGGAAGAGCATGGCCGGTTCTACCGTGGCATAGCGGTCGGACAGGGATGCCAGTTCGGGCGCTGCAATGCGTCCTTTCAGCGTAAAGGTCGTATCTGCATCCATGACTCCGGCTGCAAGCACCTCATCGCCGCTGCCCAGCAGATATACCGAGTCGCCCGGTGTGAGGCCGTAATGCCCGGTGACGGTGTAATGAGGGCCACCGCAGCCGGATAAGAGTGCCGTGGCGATAAAAATGGCAGAGATTCTTTTCATGCTATGGGTCTGTGAGGTTTATTTGAGCTCCCGGTCGGGATGGTCTTTCAGAAATTTCTCCCAACTCTGGGAGCCGCGTTTCGAAGCTGCTTTTTTGCCGCCGCCCAGCCCTTTTACGCGCTCGTCGCCCAGGGCCGTGTTGAGCGGGCTGGCCGTTGTGAAGTGGTGGCACAAGGCTACGGCCATGCCGTCCGTGGCATCGAGCCGTCTGGGGGGCTGATCTATCGAGAGGATGCGGCAGACGATGGCTGCGACCTATTCCTTGGCGGCGGAACCGCGCCCCGTGATGCTCTGTTTGATGCGCATCGGGGCGTATTCCGAAACGGCGAGGCCGCGGCTCAGCGCAGCCGCCATGGCCACGCCCTGTGCCCTCCCGAGTTTGAGCATCGACTGCACGTTTTCGCCGAAGAAAGGCGATTCCAACGCCACTTCGCGCGGGGCGTACTGGTCGATCAGCGCTCCGACCCGCTCGAAGATATAACGTAGCTTGGCATATGGATCGGTCAGTTTGTGCAGGTCGATGTCGCCCAGTACGACCGAACGGACGTTGCGCCCCTCGATTTCCAGCACCCCGTACCCCATGTAATTGGTGCCGGGGTCGATGCCCATGATGCGGTATGTCTCCTGGTGTTGCATTTTTTTAAGCAGGTTGTTATCCCTTCGTTATTCGGAATAAAGACAGGCGCTTCTTCCGATATTTCAATATGTGGGACGCCTCGCTGCAGCGGATGAAGATCCGGTAGTCGGAAGCATCCCGAATTTGCGTGCTGGAATATATTTCCGGCGTTGCATGGTGTTCGGGTCGAGGGATGCCCGTAAGGCCGTGCTCGTGTTTTCGGGCAGGGCCGTTTCGGCTTTTTGTAAAGAACCGTTCCGGCGGCTCTGAGCGGAGGCGGACGGGTATCCCCGCGCAGGACGGATTACTCGGCGAGCAATTCGGCGACTTTGCTGCAAAGGTCTTCGCCGCGCAGGTTCTTGGCGACGATCCGGCCCTGGGAGTCGATCAGGAAATTCGACGGGATGCTTTGCACGGCATAGTCTTTCGCCGCGAGGTTGTCGAAGCCGTTGAGGTCGCTGACCTGCACCCAGCCCATGCCGTGCTCGCGGATGGCGCCGAGCCATTTGTCGTTGTCGTTGTCCAGCGATACGCCGTATATTTCGAAGCCTCGGCCGTGGAACTTGTCGTAAGCCTGCTTCAGATGGGGAACCTCCTCCATGCAGGGGCCGCACCACGATGCCCAGAAGTCCACGAGCGTGTATTTGTTGGCCGGGTTGTCGATCACCGAGGTCAGGGTGACGATCTGTCCGTCGGCATCGCCCTGCATGATGTTCATGTAGGGCTGGCCGATGTCGGTCTTGAGACGTTGCGCCGCAACCGTCCTGAGCGCGGACAACTCCCGGGACTTTTGCATCCCTGGCGAAAATTCGGCGATCCGGTCGAGCAGCTCCTGTCCCGAAAGCGTGGGGGCCATCCCTTCCAGGGCTATGATTCCGAACGCATTGTCGCGGTTGGCATCCGCCGTTTTGCGGGGGAGCCCGCCCAGTTCGTCTTCGATCTCCCGGCGACGTCCTTCGGAGGTGCCTTCCCGGTGGTATTCATCCATCAGCGCCATGGCCGACGCCCAGAAAGCGGTGCTTGCATCGTTTGCCGGGGTGCCCGTCACACGGGTCGACCCGGTCGGGGCGTCGGGGGTGTCCTCGATCGAAACCGTCCCCGGTTCGGGGAAGAACATCGTCCCGAACCGCTGCGCATCTCCTTCGCGCGAATCGGTGACGGTGCGCCGGGCGGTGATGTCCGCCGGGCCTTCGAAGCGGAACTTGCCGCCTTCGACGACGGCCGAGTCGATCAGGCTGTCGCCCTCGAACATGTAGACGGTGCCTTCGAGCCCGGCGATGTGGCCTTCGACGACGTATTTGGATCCGGTGCCGCAACCGCATAACAGGACTGCGGCCGATGCGAAAAGGAGTGTTTTTTTCATAGGACGGGGTGGTTTTATCGAAAAGCCCCTCCGGGGCATTTGCGGCTCGGAGGGGCTTTTTATTCGGGGCGGGCTACTTTCCGAGGAGCTCCTCCACTTTCTTGTAGAGGTCTTCGCCGCGCAGGTTCTTGGCGACGATCACGCCCTGGGCGTCGATCAGGAAATTCGACGGGATGCCCTGTACCGCATAGTCTTTGGCAGCTTGGTTGTCAAACTGTTGCAGCTCGCTGACATGAATCCAGTCCATGCCGTTGTCCTTGACGGCGGCGAGCCACTTGTCGCGGTCGCGGTCGAACGAGACACCGTAGATTTCGAAGCCTTTTTTGTGGAACTTGTCGTAGGTCTGCTTCAGGTGGGGAACCTCACCCATGCAGGGGCCGCACCACGAAGCCCAGAAGTCCACGAGCGTGTACTTGTTGGCCGGATTGTCGATCACCGACTTGAGCGATACGGGCTGCCCCTCGGCATTGTTCTGCACGATGTCGATGTAGGGCTGGCCGACGTCGGTCTTGAGCTTCTGTTCGGCCGAGGCCTTCAGGTCGGTCAGTTCCTTGGTCTGCTGCATCTCGGGCGAGAACTTGGCGATTTCGTCCAGGGTTTCCTGTCCCGAAAGTTCGTAGGCCCGGTTGGGCATCAGCGCCACGCCGAAGAAATTGTCGCGGTTGTTGTCGATCGTCGTAAGCGTCAGTTGTTCGAACTCCTTTTCGATGGCCTCGCGGCGCTCGTCGGTCGTCGCCTGGTCGCGGTATTCCTTGATCAGGGCACGGCTGGCTGCCGAATAGGCGTCGCTGGCGTCGTTGGCCGGCGTGCCGGTGGTATGGCGAACCTGTGGATCCTCGGCGTCGCTCTTGATCGAGATGTTGCCCGGTTCGAGGATGAACTGCATGGCGAAAGCCTGCGGGCGTCCCTCGCGCGAGTCGAGCAGGTAGTGTACGCCCGGCGTTTGGGCGTTGCCCCTGAACTGGAACTTGCCTGCCTTGACGGCTGCCGAGTCGATCAGGCTGTCGCCCTGGTACAGGTAGACCGTTCCCTCGAGCCCGGCGATGTCGCCGTCGATGATGTACTTGGGCTGGTTACTGCAACTGCACAGCACGGCTGCGGCTGTTGCGAAAAGGAATAAGTTTTTCATAATGCGAAGATGTTGGTTATTTTTTTGATGCTGCGAGTTGCTTCTCCAGCTCGTTCACGCGTTTTTCGAGTTCGGGCAGCCGTTTGAAGACCGTCGCCGAACGGTGGTACTGCATGCCGGGCAGCGCCGGGTAGCCGAAGCGGATCTCGCCGTCGGGCACGTCCTTGTCCAGGCCGCTCTTCGAGCCGATCTTCACATTGTTGCCGACGTTGACATGGTCGGCGATGCCCACCTGCCCCGCGAGGAAGCAGTTGCTGCCCACCTTCGAGGTGCCTGCGATGCCGGTCTGTGCCGACGAGACGGTGTTCTCGCCGACCTGCACGTTGTGGCCGATCTGGATCAGGTTGTCCAGTTTCACGCCCCGGCGGATGACCGTCGAGTCGGTTTTGGCGCGGTCGATGCAGGTATTGGCGCCGATCTCCACGTCGTCTTCGATCACGACGTTGCCCAGCTGGGGTATCTTGTCGAACCCGCCTGCGGCATTGGGCATGAATCCGAATCCGTCGGCGCCGATCACGGCGCCCGCGTGCAGGATGCAGTTGCGTCCGATGCAACAGCCTTCGTAAACCTTGACCCCCGGATAGAGGATCGTGCCTTCTCCCACACTTACGCCCGTTCCGAGGTATACCTGCGGATAAATCTGGCATCCGTTGCCGATCTTCACGCCGGCTTCGACGACCGCGAAGTCGCCGATGTAGCACCCTTCGCCCACCTGGGCTTCGGCGCAGACCGAGGCCAGCGGGCTTATGCCGCTGCGGCGGGGTTTTGCGGCATTGTACATTTCGAGCAGCTTCAGGACACAGGCGCCTGCGTCGTCGACCTTGATGAGCGTGGCCGAAAGCGGCTGTGAGGGCTCGAACGTGCGGTTGACCAGCACGACCGACGCTCCGGTAGTATAAATACAGGCTTCGTATTTGGGGTTGGTAAGGTAGCTGAGCGAGCCGGCCCTGCCTTCCTCGATCGAAGATACGGTGTGTACTTTCGCCTCCTTGTCGCCGACGATTTCACCGCCCAGGAACCCGGCGATCATTTCGGCTGTGAATTCCATCATAAAATTACAGGTATTTGTTAATATCTACTCCCACGGGCATGAACTCTTCCACCGAACGGCCGAACGAAAGCACTTCGCGCACCGTCGACGACGAAATGTCGGCCACGGGCGCCGGGGTGAACAACATCACGGTCGTGATGTCGGGGTAGATCCGGTGGTTGGTGGCCTCCATCGTGCGTTCGTATTCGAAGTCGGTTGTGTTCCGCACGCCGCGGATAATGGCGCAGGCCCCCATTTCCTCGGCGAATTCGCCCGTGAGCCCCGTGTAAATCCGGGCTTCGACACGTGCATTCCCGGCATAGAGGTCGTCGATCAGCCGTTTGCGGTTGACGACGGTCAGCAATCCCTGTTTCGAGGTGTTGTTGCCGATGCCGATGACTACGCGGTCGAAGAGGTTCAGGGCCTCGTCGACCAGTGCCGCATGGCCGCGGGTGAACGGGTCGAACGACCCGGGGAATATGGCTGTCCTTTCCATAATTGTCAAAGGTGCTAAAAAGTCGAATGGGTTCGAAACCGGATCGCTGTCCGGTTCTTGCAAACGCCCCGACTGTTAAAAGTGCCGTTACGGCACCGGCTCCAAAGGTACGAAA
>ENA-OOZT01001699-OOZT01001699.1-human-gut-metagenome-genome-assembly--contig:-NODE-1699-length-14124-cov-2.531239_pt1 | contig 14124 bp, 15 predicted proteins | sample MGYA00241192_ERZ501407 | MGnify/ENA primary metagenome ERZ501407 (study PRJEB25962, sample SAMEA2042911) | human gut metagenome | biome: human gut; feature: human-associated habitat; material: faeces...
CGACCGGCACGATGCAGTACAGATGCCCCGCACCGCCGATCATATGCTCCTCGTCGATCTCGGCGATGAAGGGGTATTCGAGGAGCATTGCCTCATTGGTTTCCCACAGCCATGCGGGGAAGCCCGCCTCGAAGCCCTCGTCAAACAGCCCGCCGACATAACCGAGATATGCCGCGCCGAACATGGTCATTGGAAAGTCGATCCTGTCCCGCAGCCATCCAAGCGAGCTTTCTGCCTCCTGTGAAAACCCGTATTGTACCGGCTGTGTGTCTGACGCCTCGTCGCGTGACGTGCGATCACGCATATCATTTTGCAATGGAGATTCCTCCGGCTGCTTTTCAGGCGTTTTTTTGTCGGGTTTTGTAGGCATTTTTACCTTATCTGTACTTGTTCTCGATTCGTTAGGCTCTGTTTGCGTCTTCTGTACACAGGCGCAAAGCGACAGCAGCAGAACCAGTGCCAGCAACAGCGCGAGTATTTGTTTGGGTGTTGTTTTCATAGCCGCTCCTTTCAGAATTTTCCGCTTCGGCCCGAACCGCCGCCGCCGGATTCGCTGTAACTGCTTCCGCTGCTGGAAGAGCTGCGCTCGATCTTCCGGCTGGAGGTCGTCTTATGGGTGAAATGGTCTGTTTGCTCCGTAAGCCGGAGTCCCGCGGAGACGTAGTCGTTCGCGGTTGCTTTTTTTGATACGGTCTCCATTTTCCGCCACATCACAGCGACGACCGCGGCTGCTGCCAGCAGGGAAAGACCGATCACGATAAGGAGCGGATAGAACAAGCTTGCCCGGACGGGCTTTCCTGCGGAAGCCTTTTCCAGATAGACGCTGCATTCTTTGACGTAATCCTCAAAGCCGCCGTACCAGTCGTTCTCGCCGAAATTGTCGAGGAAGACCTTTTCCAGTTTTTGCTGACCATAGCTGTTGAACGCATACTCACAGCGTGAGCCGTAGCAGAACATTGCCCAGTCGCGATCATCCATGCTGAGCAGGAGCATGATCCCGTCGCGGTTCGGTCCTTCGCCCATGGTGTATTCATGGTAGATGGTGTAGGTCGCCTTATAGACGCCTTCAGAATGGAAGTCCTGATAGTCCTCCACGGTTACGATGTAAACGCCGACGCCATATTTTTGGGAGACGCTTTCCGCCATCTTTTCCAGCAGCATATTTTCGTTTTCGCTGAGAAGTCCGGCCGCGTCCGTCACATAAGAAAGCTGTGCGCCTGTCTGCTCAGCCGCAGCTGCGCCCACGCAGAGCACAAGGCAGAACAGAAGCACCAGCAGGAGATAACGTATTCTTTTTTTCATGTCTCAGCCCTCCCTATCGCGCCAAAAGCAGCAGCGCGGTCACACTGATGGCGATAAGAGGTGCCGCGATTGCCGCAAACAGGCCAATTACCCGTTTCGTGCTGACCGGAAGGTTGCCGACAAGCTTGCCTGTCTGACCGTTCATGGCAAAGAGGAAGTCCTTGCCCTCCCACCTTGTGTTCAGGATCCAGACGGGAAGCAGTGCGTAATGCACCTTGCCGCGCTTCAAGTGGATATCCCGGCTCGTTTCATTGCAGGTGGTGTAGCCCGAAACCGTGCGTTCCAGTGCGCTCAGCAGCGAGCCCGCGCAGCGCGTGTCCGCCCGCTCCCGGCTGTCTTCGACGCTGACATCATATTTGTCCGCCAGAAATCCGGGCAGATACGCTGTGGAAAATGGCCTGAGCTCCGCGTAATCATACGGTTCGATGGAGTCCATATAATCGTCCGGCATTTTGCTCGACGCGTCCACCGGGATCTTTTCAAAGGCAATGGAGCCTGCGCGTCGCACATCATAGTGGCGTGTTTCCGTGATCTCATAGTTTCCTGAGGTGTAGGTATGTACCTGCGTAGCATGGAATTGCGCACTTCCGCTGGCCTCGCCGTCGTACATCCAGAAAGGTACATACACACCCTTGATCTGCTCCAGATGGTTGGCTTTGGAGAAGGTCGATGGCAGCAGAGGCTTTTTGAGATAGTGCTTCTTCAATGTCTTGATGGCATCCTCCTTGCTCAGCTTGAAGGGAAGCACAAAGTCGGGCTTCAAAATGCCGGCGAACTGCCCCGGAAGTACCGACGGATTTCCGCAGTACGGGCAGGACGTGGCTGCGGTCGTCGCGTCGCAGAGCAGCTCCGCGCCGCACGACGGGCAGCAGTAGGCCTTCATGTCGGCCGCATCCGCGCCCTAGTCCTCGCTCAGACCGGAAGCATCCCAGTCAGAGCCGTCTGCGGCAGTCTGTTGTTCTTCCGCTTCGGCAGATTTTTGAGCCGCTTCCGTTTCTTCCTGCTTCTGTGCCGCTTCCGCCGCTTTTGCTTCTTTTTCCGCGTAGAACGCTTCAATTTCTGCGATATCGAAGCTTGAGCCGCAGTAATCGCACTCCAGCCTGCCGGATTCTCCCACAAAATGGAGCGGTCCCGTACAGGCGGGACATTGATAATTTGTGATTTGTGTTGCCATCTAAGTTCCTCATTTCTCAGACCAGTGTTGCAGCCCACAAGGGCAGATTGCAGTGCCGAACACAGTTATGATCGTGTTATTCCGGATATGTCCCGCAGGCTCACTGCTTGTGATAGATCGTGTTCGTGTCTCTTATGACGTTTTCTTCCGAATCGTACAAGACGCACATATCCGCCGCCGCATGATCGCTGTTTCCCAGCACGATCTCCTGCAGGTGCTCCGCCACGTCCTCACTGTATTCTCCGCCGAAATACGGCGTCTGAAACGCGGACTCGACGCACAGCTCCCAGCCATTCCATTTCTGCTCCGTTTCGTCGAACCACAGCTCCGCCGCACGCAATTCGCTCCCGTCTGCGTCCGTGGAAAACACATATTTTTGCAGACCATCCTCGGAGATCCACGTGCCCTCGAGCAGCGCAAAAACATCGCGTGTCTGCTCATGCTCGGCGCTCTCCCGCTCTGCCTGTGCCTGCCGCTCCGCATCGCTGTAATACCGCGCCTCGTCGCCCAGCGTCATCATACCGTAGTCCAGCCAGAAAGTATCCGCCAGCCACGCAAACTGCGGTGAGTCCAGATAGCGCAGATGATAGACCGTATCGTGGTCTTTATCCTCGATCGTGAGTCCACTGATTTGTTCTGCAAAATCCGCCTGGACTGTCAGAACGCCGTTTCGGAACGTATGGTCAAACTGATCGCCCAGATCTTCAAAATTCGCGTCGTAGCAGCGGATGGGATTGTCCTTGAACTGCCCGCCGCGGTAATAGAGCTCCATGACGCCCGGGCTGTAAACGGTTTTTTTGATGTGAAGACTGTCAAAAAGGAGCGCGGTCTCCGGGTACTGATAGGTGCGCACGTCAGCACCGCCGCAGGCGGTCAGGCCGAGCAGCCCCATCCACAGGCTTGCCGTGATGAGGAATGTTTTGAGCTTCACAGCATCACCTCCGCTTTTTCCGCAAATAGCCGGATTCTCCCGCTCCAAATTGGGGGGGGAGCCGGTTTTCATATAAATTCTCAGAAAGATGCCGCCATTACTGGAACGTCATGTTGTTGAGAATGATGTCGGGCATCGTTCCCGGAACGCAGTCCATATTCCGAAGCCCGATGGAAAGGGCGCAGCCGTCGTCAAGCTGTGCGATATACTGAATCCAATCATAGCCGATGTTTCTGTAGGTGCGGCCGCGGAACGTGATACCGCCGATCACACGGTCTTCCATATCCTGATAGTTCTCGAAGTCGTCCTTGTAGAAATCAAATTTTTCAACGTTCTCTCTTACCTTAAACTGGATGGCGCCCGCACCGAACGCTGTGGGATCGTCGTTTTCCACCAAGCAGCGTTTGCCCTCGTCATACGACCAGCCAGATACCGGGATCTTCGTCATAATTTTGACCTTAACATCGTCTTTTGCAAACTGGGTGACTTCCACGGAGAAGTCCTGCATCTCGGCGTTCGCAGACGCTGCCTAGTTTGCCTTTGCGGCTTCCGCCTTTACCGTGTCAAGATACCTCGCGATGGCCTCCTTGCCGGAGAAGCCGCTGGTATTGAATCCGCTTACCGTATAAACACCCGACACAGTTTCTTTGAAATTGACGTAGATGAAATGGGATTCGTCGTCCTCAGAGATCCATTTGTAGTAGCGGTAGTTTGCCTTCATGTGGTCGCTGTACTCTTCCTTGACAAACTGGCCTTTTACGCCGAAGTAGGCAGCAATATCATCATAAGTAGCGTCGAAAATATTCTTATTGACCTCGTTCATCCAGACATAGCCCTTCTGTACCTGTTCTTCGGTTACAATGCCGTCTCCGCCGGAAGTTTCTCCGCCAGGGTTCGACGTCGTAGTGCCCATATTGCCGCTTCCGGCCGGAGCATCCGCTCCGATGCTGTCAGGCATGGACTTGCCCGCGTCGATCAGCGGCAGATACCAGTCAGCATAGAGATATGGGCGGTTTTCCTCCTCCACATCATCCCAATAGAGTCCCCACGGGCGCAGATAGATCTCATAGCGGTACGTATCGTCGCCGTTTTCGTACCGGCCGTCGATGCAGATGATATCCGCAAGCTCCTGCAAGTCCGGGTCGACGATCCAGTCGGCGTGCGCGAGGGCCACATCGGTAAACCAGCCGCCCTCGGATGTCAGCGTGCCATGCTCGCCAGTACCGGTGTCGCTCAGGCTGACCGCTGCCGATACCATGGCATCGTCCTTGGTGTAGTCCTCGTCCCAGAGCGTCACGGTGCCCGTGCGGTCTGCGTCGATCTCGATCACGCCGCAGATATCCCACCACTGACCTTCCATGCTCTCATATGAGCCGGAGCAGTCGGTCATCTTCCACCAGCCGTACCATTCACCGTTCCACCACTCGAGCAGAGCGTCGTCAGCCGCTGCGGAAGGCAGTGTGGGCTCCGTGCCGGCGTTGACGCCTGTTTCCCGCGTGAGCGTGGATGGGTCAATGGTAATGGTGCCGCTTTTGCTGCCGAGCAGCTCCTCAAAGGTCGCCTCGATTTCGCCGGACGCGTTGTTCAGCACGAAGGCGGTCTGCACCTCCAGCGTTGCACCCGGCGCAACTTCCTCAAACTGGTTTTCGATCACTGTGGTAAAGGTATCGTAATCGGTATAGACTGTAGCGACTTCCAGCTCTGTGCCGTTCTGCATGAGCGTTTCATCGACGCTCCAAAGATACGAAGCATTCTCCTTGCTGTTGTTTGTAAAGTCCAGCGACAGAACGATTGCGTCATTTCCGTCCGAATCTTCCATGATGCACGCGCCCTTGTAGAGCAGCTCATAGTCACCGAGCTTAATCAAATTGGAGTCTTTCTCCTTGTCCTTTCCGCAGGCGGTGAGGCTGCTGAGCAGCATCAGTGCCGCAAGAAGCAGGCATAGAGTTTTGGTCTTCGTCTGTTTCATAATTCCCTCCCAGTATCCTTCAGGGATGTGCAAATCGGCCGATCAGCAGAAATAGCATGCGGTTCCGGCGAAAAATGTGAGTGCATATCTGAGACATTTTTCGTTGTTTCTATTCGCGTCGGCTCCTGTGCAGCTTATTTTTTGGCAAAGGTGCCGCTGATGCCGTAACCGGAGTTCTCCTTCATGGTAAGGCTGCTGCCGTCCACGGAGAACGTGTAAGTAGACGGTTCGCTCCAAGCCTCCAGTGTTACCGTAAGCTGGTCGCCGTCAATGGTATAGGTGCCATCCTGCTTCATGTACGCATTCTCCATGGTGCATTTGCCTTTTCCGTTGAACGTCCATGTGATCACGCCGTCATCTCCGAGATCAGCAGACCATGTTCCGGCCAGCGCATCCTTGCTGCCACAGGCGGCAAGCGTCAGAAGCGTAACCGCAATCAGGAATAATGCTACATACTTTTTCATTTTTTAGTTCCTCTTTCTTTCTGTTCGTTTGATGGATGGTTCAGCCGTTCACTGCGCCGCCGCAGTATTCACAGCAACCGCTTGCATCCGGCGTGGTCGTCGCGCCGCAGCAGGGGCAGGTGACTGCCGCTTTGGGAGCGGCAGCCTGCTCGATCTTTTCGCGCACATCCCTGCGGACTTGCGTCAGAACCTGCCGGATTTCTTCGCCGAGCTTTTTACAATTGCGGTACTCAACATTGGTTTCCGGATTATACCGGGACGTCATGCCAGGACGCGTTCCAGGCGGCGGCGTAATGTCCACGGAACTGGAGTTGATCTGGAAGCGCATTTCGTCGAAATAGGGATTGTTGACAAAAATGGTGATATAAAAATCATAGGAGTATTCATAGCGCGGCGGATTGTAGCTGACCTCCTTGCCGTCATTGTCCTTGCGCTTAAGCTCCGTGCTGCTCTCGTCAATGTCGAGGTTGCAGCCGGTCACGTCGGCAAAGTCCAGAACGTCCGGGTTGGCCTCCGCAAGATTCCTGACCCGGGTCACCATGAATTTTCCGGCATCTTCGTCAAGAAGCACCTTTGTGTCCGCGCCGAGCGTTCTGGTCGTATGGAAGGCCGCGACCTTTTCCTGATTCTCCGCCCGGTAGGCAAGCTGCGCACGGATCTCCTCTACGGTGCTGCCGCGCCGGTCGGAGAACCACGGGGAGAGCTTTCTGGCGCAGTTTTTGCAGAGATTTCCGTTTTCCAGCTTGCGGTTTCCAAGTAAGCCGATCTTTTCTCCGCAAATGTCGCAATACTTTTTATCGAACAGTCCCATATATATCTCGATCTCCTTTGTGTCTGCTTGCTAAATTATGCGCTGTAGGGCGCGTCTGCCTTGGCATTGAGCGCTGCACCCAAGATGTACAGAGCCGGAACGGCCACGCCCGTCACGACGCTGACGATGCTAAAGTCGCCGCCATTGCTTAAATCCAGCACGATGCTCAAAATGCTGAACACAGCCACGATGACGCCCCAAGCGATGAGTTTGCCGGCTTTTTCGCTGCGCTTACTGTGCTTGATGCCCTTGATTCCGGCAATCAGCTGGCAGATGCCGCCGACCAACGTCAAAAACAGCGCCGCCCAGAAGGTAAACTTCAGTCCGGAGGCCGCACCCAGCCCCGCAGCAAGTGCACTGATTCCGGCGAGCAATACGCCCACAATGATGGAAAATGCAGCTGCAATAATCATCAAAATACCCGTAACCTTCAAAAACACATGTCCTTTCATAATAGATCCTCCTTACAATTTTTGGTTCATTTTTTCGTGATTCCGCAGGGCGCACAGCCGTGTGCCCTGCGCAAAAACGTACTGTTGTTCAGCGCTGCGCGCAAGGGGCGCTCAGCCGCCTTTTGGAGCAGGCCTCGGCAGCCCCGCCTCAAGCTGCGATGTGCCGTAGGCCTCCTCTGCAATGCGAAGCACCAAGGTCTCCAGCGCGGCGGCGTTCTCGCCGCTGCACTTTTCGGATTGCTCTCCGTCCTCGGTGCGCCAGACGATGGAGATTTCGCTGCCAGCCTCCTCTGCAGCATTGTGCGATGGCTTTTCGTACGCGGGCAGTGCAGCCTCCGCCAGCGTATTCTGCAGCTCAAACCATTGCACCCAGGTAAGTTGCCATGGGATCGGGGTCGAAGACGCATCCCTCCCGTTTTCTCTCGTCTCGCCGCCATCCGGGCTCAGAAACCGTCCGGTCAGCACGGGAAGGTCGTTCTCCAGATAAAAATGCATCGTAAAGCAGCGGTTAGAATTCGTATGGGTTTGCTGCCAGCGAAATTCGATCAGCTCTTTTCCCACCCGGTACGCATCCGGGTTTTCCATTCTGCCTCCGTCCTGTATCCGGCTCCCGATAGAATACCGATACAGCAAAACGCCCGCCAGCATAACAAACGCGGTCGCCAGCACAATAAGTAGTGCAATTTTCCGTGATTTTTTCACGTTGATCTCCCTTTTGGAACAGCCGCTGCGTTCACAGGCTGCCGCGCAGCGCGCCGTTTCCTTCGCCCGTCAGCTCCATGGGTCTTCCGCCGCAGGAATACGGATGCCGCTGAGAATGCTGGAGTATTCCCAAAGGAACCATTCGCCGGTCGAGGCCTTCTGGCGCAGCTTCATGGGCCGCGGCGAATCTGCACCCGCCGTTTTCAGGAACACGCGCAGATACCCCGGCTCGATATCCTGCGGCCTGGGGTCTGCCAGCACGTTAAGCCGGTATGGCACCCGCGGCTGATAGCCGTTTTCCGGCGTCGCGCCTTCAAAATACGCAAGCGGCAGATAGGCTTTGCCGCGCAGCCGGTCGCGCAGGAACTGCGCATCGTAGGGCGTCATGGGCCGCGGGCCGCGCAGGAGATTCATTGCGGCAGTTCCGGCGTCCCTGTCCTTGTCAAACAGTGCCAGTGCGCACAGAAACAGGGCGCAGATGCGCTCCGGCTGTCTTCCGCCTGCCGCAAGCGTCTCGAATTCCTGCAGGCTTGCAGGGATGCTTTGTATTGTGACCTGCATATAAAACCCTCCTGTTTATGGATATGTCCGGAGCCATGTTTCCGTATTTCCGGATTTGGTATAGTCATGGCCGTTGGCAGCTTCCATCACATACCAGTATGCCCAGTGCTGCTCGTTCATGTCAGCAAAGACTCTTGGCAGCTCTTTCAGATGGGCACGGATATACTCTTTGTCAGCACTGCGTTCGAGCAGGCGGCAGGTGACAGCGGCGACCTCTGCTCTTGTAATGTTGTTGCCCGGCTTGAATGTTCCATCTGCATAGCCTGTGACCCAACCGCGAGTCGCCGCATAGGCGATGGACTTTGCCGCCCAATGAGAGGCAGGAACATCCGTGAAGGCCGCAGCTCCGTCCGTCAGCTGCTCAAACCGGCAGCAGATCGCGGCAAATTCCGCACGCGTGATCGGCGCGTTTGGCCGGAACGTTCCGTTGCTGTAGCCGCGGACGATCCCGAACTGCTCCATGTAGCCGATGTAGTTGGCTGCCCAGTGCGCCGAGGTCACATCGGAGAAGGAGACCGGATAGGATTTGTTTGCCTCCATCTGCTCGGTCAGCAGGCGGGCGAACATGGTGGTCACCTCTGCCCGGGGCAAATCCGCCGCCCGGATAGCCCTTTAGGAACGCGAAATGGTCAGTCTTGTTGAGCGTCGCAGGCTTATATGTGGGTTCCGTCACCGGTGCGGTGTTCTCGGTGTAAAGATTGACAAAGCCAAGCCCGCCCTGCGCATTGTCCGGGTTGACATGCACGCTGCCTTCCATAGCTTCAAATTTGTTGTAGCAATCCCAGCCGCCCGTCCACTTGTATTCCCGTGCGGCATCGCTCCATTTATACTGCGGTTGGAGGAACCAGCGGGTCTCATCATACGTCCAACCGCTTTGCTCATCGTTGGTTTCCACAACAAAGATGCCCTGATTGTCGGTTAGAGCGAAGAAGTCGCTTCTGTCGATTTGAATGGTCATCACGCAGCCGAATGTTCCAGCTCCGTTCACAGATACTGTGCAGTTCTGTACATCCCAAAGGCCCGTGCCGCCGGCTTCATAACGGCCATACGACGGATCGCTGGGAAATGCATAGAAGCTGAAAGTCGTTTGCTTCGGTGCAGTATTTCCCCCCAACTCAACGACCTTGGTGATCGGGATCTGAAGCGTCACGATTCGGTCCTCGTCGTCCGGCTCAGGCTGCTCGGGCCGATTCGGCGGAAGAAAGTTGCTTCCCGGCGGCAGGGTCACGGTGAAATCCTCTGCGGCCACCGCTGCGGCAAGGGACAGTGTAAGGATCAGGCAAAGGAAAATCGCAAGAATTCGTTTTCTCATGTAGAACCTCCTTCTGTTATTTCTTTGTCGAATACGTACATGATGCGGCTTTCCGCGCAGGCAGTGAAAACCAAAGAGCTAAAGTGTGTCGATCACGCCCGCGAGGTAGGTCGGCGATACCGACGCATAGATAAAATTGTCGACCAACTGATCCTTCACCGCCTGACGCACATCGGCGGCAAGCAGTTCGTCCGCGTTCTCATCTACCAGAAGCAGAACCTTGCAGACCCAGCCGAGCTGCTTTACAGCATTGCAAAGCTTGAGCCGCTCGCTCAGCTTCCAGATGCCCTGCCGGATGACCTCCATCACCAACACATTGGCACGGCAGGACCGGCACAGGGCAAGCGTTTCCTCCGGTTTTGAAGAACGGTAGACAAGAAAATCCGGGTCGCATCCCGAAAGTGATTGCATGACCGCTTCCGCCAGAAGTCCGCCTTTCATATCCAGTACGATCCTTCGCATCTGCGCTTTTCCACCGCCTTTCTCTTCTTTTGTATGTTCCATTTGTATTTTAGCTGTTATCGCTCCCTTCTGCCCCCGCCGATTGGATAGGGTTTGCAATTATTTTTTGTGCAAAAGCCATCGTCCGGCCCGATTCTCCCGGCAAAGGGTGTAAAACTGTGTTGCCTTTTTCCGTCCGCATGATATACTATCCATACGAATGTGCAGAGATGGGAGGCATATGGCATGAGCAAAGCGACAAAAAAGACCATCTTGTTTGCGCTGGGCGTGTTGGCGCTCATTGCGTTTGCCATGTGGCTCCGATATGCAAGCCGGAATATTTTCCACTCTCCGGCTGTCAGCCACCTGCGAAGCGGGATCTATGTGTTTTTGTTCAGCGCGTGGTGCTACTCCCTATGGATCCGCATCGTGCAGACGCAGGCACGGCGCTATCTGGTGGCGATTTCGGCGCTGATGGTGCTTTGGATTCTTCTGCGCTCAATCAAATTTTCCATTGAAAACACGGATACAGAGCGCTGGCTGTGGTATTTCTACTATTTCCCGATGCTGTTCATCCCCATGCTGTCGGTCTTTGTTTCCCGGTCGCTGGGCAAGGGAGAGGATTTTCGGCTGCCGCGATGGACCAAGCTTCTGTATGTTCCAACGCTGCTTCTGCTCCTGCTCGTTCTGACCAATGATCTGCACCAGCAGGTGTTTTCCTTCCCGTCCGGCGTTTTATCGGATCAGGAGTATCGGTATGAAGGCGGCTATTTCTTCGTGCTGGGTTGGGTGGCTCTATGCGCGGGGTTCGCGTTGCTTTCGATGGTGAAAAACTGCCGCATCCCGCGCAGCAGGAGAATTCGCTGGCTGCCGCTGGTTCCGCTTGCGCTTTCGTTGGTCTATGCTTGCATGTATATTAAAAAGGTCTATTGGGTCTGGGTTCTCGCGGGTGATATGACGGTGTCGCAGTGCCTGATCTTTGCGAGCATCTTTGAATGCTGCATTCAATGCGGGCTGATTCAGTCTAACCTCGGATACGACGAACTTTTTGAGGCAACGAGTTTGCCTGTCCAGATCACGGATCCTGCATTTTGCCCCAAATATGCGTCTGTTTCCATGCAGGAGGCTTTGCCGCAAAGCGAGCTGCAGCAGATCCGGCAGGATACCGTCCATCTGGGCGACGATACGCTTTTGAAGCGGCACAAGCTGCGCCGCGGCTGGGTATTCTGGAAGGAGGACGTCTCCGCGCTGAATCAGGTCCAAAAGGAGCTGGAGCTGACAAGGGACGAGCTGCGTGATACCGGCGACGTTCTGGCAGCGGAGAAAGCACAGCACGCAAGATGGCTGAAGCTGACAGAAGAAAACCGTCTGTATGACATGATGGAGGCGCAGACCGCCCGACAGATCGCAATGCTGCGGGATCTGTTGGCTGAATTACAGAAGACGGAGGATCCAGACAGAGCCAGACACCTGCTTGGGCAGGTCATCATCATCGGGACCTATATCAAGCGGAGAAGCAACCTGATTTTTGTCGGCGAGCAGCGCGGCGCAATCAGTGTGCAGGAACTTCGGCTGTGTCTCAATGAATCTTCCGAGAATATCATTGTCTATGGCGCCGACTGTAAGACGATCGTCAAGGGGGAAGGCCAGCTTACCGTCGAGCAGGCAACGCAGGTCTACGACCTGTTTGAGGCGGTCGTGGAGACGGAGCTGGAATCGCTGCGTGCGCTGCTGATCTCCATCGAGGTTGGTAAGTGGGTAGAGATTGCTCTCTGTGTTTCAGGAGCGGAGCCGCTCTGCGGGCTGCGCACGCGGTTTCCAGATCTGGAATGGGAGCAGGATGAGGATGGACTGCAATATGTGACGCGGAAGCTGGAAAGATCGAGAGGGGTATAGGCGCATGGACAGAATTAAAGAAAGCTTCGACAGTCTGCCCATCGCGGCCTGCTTCTTCGATAAAAACGGCGTGGTGCGGCTCATCAACCGCCGGATGCTTGCCATTGCAAACTGGCTGCAAAAAGGCGGTATACAGTCGCTGGCAGAGATGCAAAGCGCTCTGCAGGCGCCGCCGGCAAGCGTGTGCTGTCTGGATCCGCGCCTTCGGATTTACCGTTTTCCGGACGGAACAGCGCTGCGCTTTGCACAGGAGCAGATCACAACAAAAGCGGGCGTCCGCTATACGCAGATCACTGCCGCAGATGTTACGGAGCTGATCCGGAAGCAGAACCAGCTGAAAGCGGAAAATGCGAAGCTGGAGAAGACAAATAAGCGGCTTAAGCGGCTGCTTGCGCAGATGCCGGAGATCATCCGAGAGGAAGAGACGCTGGCCATGAAGCTGCGTGTGCACGATGACATTGGGCACAGTATTCTTGCGGCACGCCGCGTGCTGCTCCAACACACGGACCTGAAGGAAATTCGTGCAAACGCGGCGCTGTGGGAACGGTCAATTTCAGTGCTTTATCGCTCCCACCAGATAACGGCGCGATCCGAATCGCTGGAGGCGGCGAAAAAACGAGCGGAAGAATTGGGCGTTAGAGTTCTGCTGGCAGGAGATGAGCCACAATCGCAGCATATGCGCGCACTGAGCGCACTGGCGATCTGCGAATGTGCGGCAAACTGTGTCCGTCACGCAGATGGCACAGAATTGTATGTGCGCTTTTGGCAGAAGCCGGACTGCATGGAGGTCTCCCTGACCAACAACGGTGCGGTGCCAAGGGGAAAAATCACAGAGGGCGGAGGCCTCTCCATGCTGCGTCAACGTATCGAAGAAGCAGGCGGCAAAATGGAGATTTGGAGCATCCCGCGCTTTAAGCTGATGCTCAGTCTGCCGGAACAGGAGGAAGCAGCATATGAGAGTGATGATCGTTGAAGACCAGACCATGATCCGCAGTCTGCTGGAAAGCTATTTCCGTGTCGAGGACGGATACCGGATCACGGCGTCGATCCCCGGCGCAAAGCAGGCGGTTGAGGTGTGCCGGACAAGCTCTGTCGATCTGATTTTGATGGATGTGCAAACGGAGAACCGCGAGAATGGTCTGACCGCCGTTCGCCAGATCAAAGCGATACAGCCGAAGAGCAAAATCATTGTTGTGACCTCGCTGATCGACTGCGCGGTTCTGGACGAGGCTAAGAGGGCCGGTGCCGACAGCCTGTGGTACAAGGACTCGACGCAGAAGCGTTTGATGGATGTCGTCCGGCAAACGCTGGCGGGTGAACATATTTTTCCGGACGCACCTCCGACAGTTGAGATCGGCATGGCAAAAAGCACGGAATTTACAAAGACAGAACTGAAGGTTCTGCGGCATCTGCTGCGGGGCTTGTCCTACACACGCATTGCGGCAGAAATGGGCTGCGAGATGTCGACGGTCAAATTCCATGTGTCAAATATGCTGCAAAAAACCGGGCTGGAAAACAAGCTTCAGCTTGCGCTGGCAGTCAGTGACGTCAAGTTGATTGCCGATCTTACGGAAGAATGATGGGATTTGATTTTCTGCTTGTGCAGCTACAGGCATTTATTGAAAGTAGAAGCCGCGTCTGAGACGTTACACTTGGCAAGCAATGCCTGCGTATGCAATTAAAGTGAAAACAGTAATCGTGATTGACAATGTTTTGGATACCATCTCTGCGCTCCAAGGAAATCTCACTGGTACAGTATCAACAGTAGAAACAGGTGTCTATACTTTTGAAAATGAAGCATTAGAGGAACTTGTCATGAGTTCTTCAAGTGCGCCATTGTTGCCGGGATGCTATCCCGTTTTATCAGATACAAAAACTACCGCCAGTCAACCAGTCAAATCGTCGATATCTGTGACGAAGAGTACTACTTTATCAACTCCCACGAAATCAAGTTCCTTATCAGAAAGGGCCGATAATGAGTGATTTTACTTATTCTGCCGTTTAACGATTACCATCAGCAGTTCAACGAATACTCGGCTTTTTAACGATTACAACGGCACAGGAAGCCGCAATCCCCATAAAACGCACAAAACCCCGCCGCAGAATTGT
>ENA-OOZT01001705-OOZT01001705.1-human-gut-metagenome-genome-assembly--contig:-NODE-1705-length-14102-cov-2.509148_pt1 | contig 14102 bp, 23 predicted proteins | sample MGYA00241192_ERZ501407 | MGnify/ENA primary metagenome ERZ501407 (study PRJEB25962, sample SAMEA2042911) | human gut metagenome | biome: human gut; feature: human-associated habitat; material: faeces...
GGCGAGGCTGTAAAAGGTGTAGCCGATAAGATCAAGTCGTTCCTCGGCTTCTCGGAGCCGGAGGATGGTCCCCTGAGCGACTTCCACACCTATATGCCGGACATGATCGACCTGATGGCATCGGGCATCACTTCCGGCAAGAAGAAGGTGAAGGATGCACTGGAAGGCATGACCGGCGAAATGTCGGTCATTGCCAAGGCTAATGTGGTTTCCAAAGCTACCGGGCGGGGCGCAACCGGCGGAACGACCGGTGGACGCACTGTGACCCAGAACGTAAACATCAACAACCAGTTCAACGGCGACCGCGCCGGACAGCAAAAGAGTTCTGAGGCTATGGATAAAGCCGCAGGCGATGCTACCGGCGAGATGGCCCGTGCGCTGGCATTTGCAAAGTAGGTGAGAGTACATGGCAAGAGCGAAACAGCCCGTCAGCGTCGATGACATCGAGTTTGATGCCCTGATCGACTCCGAAGAAGGCTATGAAGCGGATGTGCCTGAGTACCCGACCGAAAAGGGCTTCAGTGTAAGCGACACCATCGTGCTGAAAGCCGACACCCTGAACATGACGCTCTATGTGACCGATACGCCGGTGACATGGCGGGAACGTACAGGCTCCGGCCCCGGGAAAACGGAGGGCGTTGTTCGTCGGCTGAAGGACTTGTATTTCGCCAAGAAGATTCTCGAAGTCACGACCACTGACTGCGTGTACTCCAACATGGTGATTACAAGCATGAACATCAAGAAGTCTGTGGAGGTCGGCTATGCCCGTGAGATTCCGATAGCCTTCAAGAAGATCGAGGTGACGGAAACAGCCACCGCAGAAATCCCGGCCAGCTACGGCAAGTCGGGCAAAACAGCAAAAGCCGCTGGAAAAGCAAGCACAACCGCCGCAAGTACGGCAGGAAGCAGCTCGTCCGGCGGCTCCTCTGCATCAGGTTCTTCGTCCAGCTCTAGCAGAGGTTCCGTTCTCTATAACGCTGCCAGTAGTTTCGGCTTGCTGGGATAAGGAGGGCGTTCGTGGACTACTTCATCATCGAAGTCCCGGACATGAACGACAGCGTTGTCAAAGTTTCCCTCCAAAGCAGGCTGTATCAACTGCGATTCACATGGAATGACACCGGCGGCTACTGGATGCTCGGAGTGATGGATTCACTCGGAACGCCACTGCTGCTCGGTGTCAAAATGGTTCCGCAGTTTCCGCTCAACTTGCTGTTCGGCCGGGATGATATGCCCAGCGGCATCTTCGCTGTCCTGACCGAAAAGGAGAGCGTCGGTCGGCAGGATTTTGCCGATGGGACGGCTCGTTTTGTGTTTGTCCCGGCATGATGCTGGAACAATTCATCCGGTAAAATCAATTCGCATTTTGAACAAATCTTCGGTAGCGGGTTTGACAATTCGTTCTCAGAAGGTTCCAGACAAATTTCCATATACTTTTACTGGTAAAGTCCGGGTTTAATCAGAGGCTTTTCAGAGGTTTTGGGATGAATGCCGTTCAAAATGGACGATTTTATACAGAATCCGTTGGATTGTCCGTCGGACAGTCCTCGGACTGACCAAAACGGGAAACTTTCGCAAAACGCTCATATCATTGGTCACTTTCATTGCATTACCAGAACGGTAAGCTAGAATGAAGATGTGAACCGGGCAAACAAAAAAAGAACCAGCGGCTCGCCCTCACAAAGCACCGCTGGTTCCTATCTCATGCCCGGAACGATACGAAGAAGTTCCGTTGATACGATTATATCATACCAGCGGACTTCTTGCAAGACAAAGGAGTGTGCTGATATGAGTGCAATGGACCTTGAGCGTGAGGTCATCCGTATGGGCGATGTCGGTGTCGCTATCGACATGGTGGACAGCAACCTTGCAGATGGCAAGCTGGAGCAGGCGGAACGCGCCGTTGTGATTCTCCGGGAAATCTTCAATGCCCGCAACAAAGGGCTGCGGAGCTGCTTCTACGGAGGTGATTGGAATGCGATTTGCTGAAGAAGGAACTCAGCAAGGCAAAGTAAGAAACCTTTATGGGCTGCGGAAACGCAGCCTTTTTTGTTGCCATCGAAAGGGGAGGACGCTGTGAAGAATTTTGACAGGCAGTACCGCCTATCCGCTGGAAAGGCAGGCTCGACCGGATTTGAAATAGGCGGCGGCAAGCGACCGCTGCACGTTTCGTTCTCAGTGGAAAAGGCTGACACCAACAGCCAGAACACGGCCAAAGTGACCATCTGGAACCTGAGTGATGAACACCTCGCAGAACTGAGTAAAAATGACTGCGTGGTTGTGCTCCATGCAGGGTATGGCAACACCCGTCCGCTCATCTTCACCGGCGTAGTCACATTTGCTACGACAAAGGCTGACGGAGCAGACAGGGCAACGGAGATCGAGCTGGTGGATAACCGCATTGAAGTCCGCGACACCTACGTTTCCGTAAGCTATGCCGGGGCTGTAAACTGCAAGACCCTGATACAGGACACCGCAGACCAGATGGGCGTGACGGTTTCTTTCTCCTACAACGCAGAATTCAAGGACATCCCGAATGGCTACAGCTATGTTGGCCCGGCCAGAAATGTGCTGACGAAAGCCTGCGAAACCAGTGGGCTGGTCTGGAGCATCAACAATGGCGTCTTGCAGGTCAAAAAGCCGGGCGATACGATGAGCCGCGAGGTGTATGAGCTTTCGGCAGAAACGGGCCTGCTGGGCCTCCCAGAGCGTGTCCAAATCTCCAATGAGGACAAGAGATACAGCTATGGCTGGGACGTGGAGTACCTGATGAACGCCGCCATCGGTCTGGACGATTATGTATACCTGAACAGCAAGATGGTCAAGGGTTACTTCCGGGTCTACTCCGTCAGGATTGAGGGCGATAACATGGAAGGTTCATGGAGCTGTACGGCTCGTCTGCTGGAGGTGAAGCAAAAATGATGCAGGAGTTTGTTGACCAGATCAACAAGAGCGCCCGAAGCGCAACAGACGATATGCACACAGCTTTGCCGGGCGAGATAAAAAGCTACGACCCGGGCAAGGGCGTCGCCACCGTGTTGCCGAAAGCAAAGTTCACAAAGCCCGATGGCAGCACGATGGACTTCCCGGAAATCTCCGGGGTCCCGGTTATGTTTCCGCAGAGCAAGAACGTCACGATCGCGTGGCCCATAAAGCCGGGCGATGGTTGCCTGCTGGTGTTCAGCGAGCAGGCGCTCGATTACTGGATGTACGGCAATGAAACGGATACGAAGCTGAAGTTCGACCTGACCAATGCCATTGCCATTCCAAACCTTGCTTCCGGCGGAAATGCAACCATGCAAGCGGCTTGTGATGAAGATGCCGTCGTTATTGTAGCGGGCGATACCAAGGTCAAGATCGCGCCGGACACCGTGCAGGCCAAGGTCGGCGGAACCGTGTTGAGCGTGCTGCCCGACGGCGTGACCATCGAAGGAAAGCTCACGGTCAAGGGCGGCATTGCTGCCCGCGATGATGTTACCGCATCCGACGGAAGCATCAGCCTTGCAGGCCACACGCACAAGGGCGACAGCGGCGGCACGACCGGGAAGCCGCAGTGAGGGGAGGAATAAGCTTGATTGACCTGAAGCTCAATGCCACCGGGGATTTGGACATCTCGGCGGCGGGCGATATATCATCTACGGACAGCATCATTCAGGCTGTCCGTATTCGTTTGCTCTGGTTTTTCGGAGAGTGGAGGTTGATACCGTCGCTGGGCTTCCCTTACTTCGAGAACCTGCTGGTCAAAAACCCGAATGAGTCCAAGCTCCGGCATCTTATCCTGGAAACCGTGATGAGCGTTGATGGAGTGAAGGATGTGACGGATATTTCGTTTGACATTGACAAAAAGAACCGCAGTGCGTCCGTTGCGATCTCGTTCACTACGGACGAAGACAGGTTCAGAGAGGAGATCAGAATACCGTGGCAAAATATGGCTTAACACCGCAGGGGCCTAACCCGAAACGTCTGGATGCAATCCTTGAGGATATGCACAGCAAGATGACAGACCGCCTCGGCGTGAACACCCGCCAGAACCCACAGTCTTTGCTGAATCACCTGCTGACCAATGTTGCAGATGAAATCGCAGAGCTGTGGGAATTTGGCGTGGATGTGTACCACTCGGAGTACGTTTCCAGTGCGACCGGCGTGAGCCTTGATTACGCGGCGCAGTTCGGCGGCTCCACGCGCGTAATGGCTGCAAAGTCCTACTACAGCATCCTCTGTACCGGCGTGGACGGTACGGCTATTCCGGCAGGCACGTCGATTGCATCCGACACCAGCCCGGCCACGAACCTTGTTTCCAGCGCAGACGCAGAGATCACGAGAGCATCCTTCAACAAGGCCACCGTTATCCTCGCGTCCCCGGAGGCAAAAACAGCCCTTGGGGTGGCTCTTAACGGAAACCTATACACCATTACCCCTGACCCCAAACAAAGCACCAGCGAAGTCCTAGAGGCTCTGGGAACAGCCATCACGGATAAGGACTTCCATGTCACGGTCATAAATGACACCATCGTGATCGAAGCCGTGGATGAAACCAGCTCCAACACGCTGGTTCTGTCTGAGAATTTGACCACAGCGTCTGTCAGCAGCATCGTCACGTTTGAAACGGTGGATGCCGGGAATATCTTCATTCCGAACGGGGTCATCACGAAGATCGTAAAGGCCGTGCCGGGCCTGAATGCCGTTTCCAATGTCGGCTCCTACATTGCGGGCCAGCTTGCAGAGAGCGACATCGAGTTCCGAAAGTCCTATACGAACAAAATCTACAACCGCTCGTCTGCCATGCTGGAAAGCATCAGGAGCGCCATCCTGAAGAATGTGCAGGGTGTAGTCAGTGTGGCCCCCTATGAGAACTGCACAAACGAAGTGGATTCTGCCGGCCGGTGGCCGCACAGCATCGAGGTCGTAGTCGAGGGCGGCGACGCAACGGAAATTGCCCAGCAAATCCTGAACACAAAGGCAGGCGGCATCAACACTTTCGGCAGTGTAGAAGCCACCCTGCACGGCGTTTATGGCGAGGACATCGTGATTCGCTTCAACCGCCCGACGTATATCAAGGTCTGGTTCCGTGTCGGAGTCACCCTGAGTCCGAACATCAATCCTCCGGCCAACTACGCCGAACTTATCAAGGAGCAGATTCTGGAAAAGATGGCCGGGCTTGAGGCGGGCGAAAACGTCATCCCGCAGAAGTTCAACTTGCAGGTGTCCGGCATCGACTACATCGACGTGTGGCTGTACGCAACGCCGAATGACGGAGATATGCCGGGCGGCAGTTACAATCAGCGCAGCGTGTCCATCTCGGCGCGGGAACGGGCCGTCACCGACGAGAACCGAATCGAGGTGGTCATTGATGGTTGATTATGTCCAGAAACTCCGGGATGATCTTGTGGAGCAGTTCAAAGATAAGCCCGTCATTGACGCTCTCATGGAAGCAATCGGCGGAGAGCTGAATGAACTGCGCCAATTCTATGATGATCTGCTGGAAAAGCGCAGCATCAGCACGGCAGTCGGAAGGCAGCTGGACGGCATCGGCGACAATGCGGTTCTGACCCGCCTTGAAGCCGGTGCTTTGGCCTGCACCAAGAAATCAGTCTACGTCCTGAACGACGATGACTACCGAACGTACCTGATATACAAAATCTGGAAGAACACCAACCGCTGCACCTACTATGACATCATCCGGGCGTTCAAAATGTTCTGGGACAAGCCGCTGCATTACCGCGAGGACCCGAATGTTCCGGCTACCATGATTTTTGAAACCGACGCCCTGATGCCGGAGGATGATGTTTCCAAGCTGCTGAATGCACCCTTTATCAAGGCCGCAGGCGTAGCCATCATGGTGGTCGCAAAGACTGAATCGCCAGAAATGGTCGCAGATGTGCCGATGCAGGGTGTTCTGGGGCGCGGCTATATGACCACGACCCTGCCAGAAATAGCAGTTGGCGAGGACTTTATCGACACCGTGCTGCCGGTCCCCGCAGCACAAAACATCACGCAGACGAAACTGCCCGAAATCGAGGAGGATGAGTTATGAGCTACTATGGCTTTGTTGTTACGGACAGCGGTCGAGAGCTGATTGCCAAGCTGGTTGCAGGGCAGCAGCTCCCGATCTCAAAGATTATGGTGGGAAGCGGAATCGTCCCGGACGATGTGAAGCCCGCATCCATGACTGCACTGGTTGAGCCGGTCGCTGCGGGCACATCGACTGCGCCGGTCTATGATGGAGCCAGCGTCCGCATGATCGTGGAATACCGCTCCGACCTGAACGGCGGTCTTGACCATGGTTTCTGGCTCCGGGAGTTCGGTGTATTCGCCTTTGACCCGGACAAGGGCGAAGTTCTTATCTACTACGGAACGCTGGGCGATTATCCGCAGTACGTCAGCGCCGCCTCTGACACCGGCGTGGACGTCCGCCGCTTCCCGGTGTGCATCGTCATCGGCGAGGGGCTGGGCGTCACCGTAGACTATAAGTGCGAGGCATGGATGACGGCGGAGGACGTGGAGCAGTATTGCTCGGTCACGATGCTCCCTGCATTCCTCCGGAAAGCCCAGAAGCTCGTGGATGCCCACGATGAGGACAAAGAAGCCCACCATTCCATCCAGAACAGCGTGGCCGATGTGTCCGCCCGGCTGGCATTGCTGGAGCTGATGTTCAATACGTCCGTCACCGGGAACCCGTTCATGGTCACGTTTGAAACGCTGGACGGGACCATCGTGGAGGGTGTTTGGAACACCACGGCAAAGAGGATCGAGTTCTGATGGATATGTGAGATGAGTAGCCCTGCAAAGGGCGAAAACGGTACGCCCATCATCAAAGGAAGCTATCATCTGTAGCTTCGTAGCGTGGGACGCTTTTGCATCCTACGGCGACACTTACGCATTACGGCTGAAATATGCCAAGCAGGTTTCGGAAATCATCGGCGTGGACGTCAAGCCCCGCCGGAAAATCAACTCCACCAAAAATGTCCGTGCCATACGCCGGATAAAACAGGAGCAGAACATCCGCCGGAAAAGAGGTGACATCGCACCGCATGAGGATATGTTCGTTCCTGAACCGAGGCCTGACGGTATTCCGCCGTGGATGTAATACACAACAGGAGGTTCTTTTTTTATGGCTTATGTAACCTTGGGTTCCAAAGCAGTCGGCAGTACCATCAAGCTGAAAGTGAATGGTTCTGCCAAAAACTTCATCGTTGTCCATCAGGGCAAGCCGTCCAGCGTCTATGACGACAGCTGCAACGGCACATGGCTTCTGATGCAGGACATCTATGAAACCCGTGTATGGGACAGCTCGAACACCAACGATTATGCCAACAGCACCATCCACTCTTACCTGAACAGCACGTTCCTGAATCTTCTCGAGTCGAACATCAAGAACGCTATCAAGCAGGTGAAGATTCCGTATCGCAAGGGCCACGGTACATCCAAGACCGTAACCAGCGGCTCGAATGGCCTGTCTGCGAAGATTTTCCTGCTCAGTGCGACCGAAACGAGCTTCAGCTTTTCCTATATGCCGAGCGGCGAGGGCGCAGAACTGGCCTATTTCAAGGGCTGCGCAGACAGTGGTTCGGATTCCAAGCGCATTGCCTATCTCAACGGCTCTGCCATCAGCTGGTGGCTCCGCTCGCCGGGCTGCAACGTCGGCTCCGGCCGTGCGCTGGTCGTCGGCTCCAAGGGCACCTGCGGCGACACCAGCTGCTCCTACTCGGGCGGCATCCGCCCCGCTTTGATTCTGCCGTCTTCTCTCTTGGTGTCTGACGATGGCACGGTCTCGACTAACACCGCACCCTCTATCCCGGGCAGCATCTCCGTTCCTTCGTCCATTATGGGCGGCACGAACATCTCGATCTCGTGGGCAAAAAGCTCTGATGCAGAAAGCAACCTCGCCGGGTACAAGGTAGAGCGTTCGACCAACGGCGGCAGCTCGTGGAGCCAGATTTATCAGGGTACTGCCACCAGCACCACGAACAATGTCGCCTTTGGCACTGCGTCCGTGATGTACCGTGTCAAGGCGTATGACGATGAGGGACTGGAGTCCGGCTGGCGCACCAGTTCGCAGGTAACGGTGGTCAACAACAACGCCCCGTCTGCGCCGCCGTCCATCGCGGTCCCGAACGATGTCAAGGGCGGTAGCACACTGGTGGTCTCGTGGACTGCGGCCAGCGACAGCGACGGAAATCTGACCGGCTACATTCTGGAGCGCAGCACCGACGGCGGCAGCACCTACACGCAGGTGTACAAGGGCAACGCCCTGACCTACACCGATACCATCACCAAGGGTTGGGCAACCGTGATGTACCGCGTCAAGGCATACGACAGCTACAATGCGCAGTCCGGCTACACCACCTCCACCAAGCGCACGGTCGATAACAACACCGCCCCGACGATCACGACCTCCAGCGCGGCCAACCTCGGCACCAAGTCCAGCGGCTTCACCATCTCGTACTCCGTGGATGATGTGGATGCCAGCGACACCCTGACCGTAACCGAAAAGCTGGACGGTGCCACCAAGCGCACCTACACTCCGACCCGCAAGGCGACCAACAGCTTTGCAGTCACCGGGGAATATTTCCAGAAGATCACGAACGGCAATCACACGCTGACCATCTCCGTCACCGACGGCAAGGCGACCACCACCAAGACCTTCACCTTCACGAAGGCTGTCACCGCCGCCAGCATCACGCTGGCGCAGCCCATGGAGGCGGATGCCCAGATCACGCTGTGCGCCATCACCGTGGGCGGTCTGATTCCTGCGGATGCTGTGTTCAAGGTGGAGGTCACGAACAACGGAAAGGATAGCTCGCCGGTATGGGAGGACGCCACCACGGAGGCCCGGAATGGCCGGAACCATCTGTTCACGAACCAGACTGCGGCCAACGGCTTTGCATTCAATTTCCGCGTCACCGCAGAGCGCGGTGCAAGCGGCGAGAGCGGTTATATCGCTTCGATTCAGGGAGGTTTTCAGTAATGGGTTTGAACAGAGTAAGAGTCGATTCTGTAGCCAAGTTGCAGAAGAAGAAAACGATGGCGGAATTGCAGGAGGAGAACGAGGCCCTGAAGACCAAGGTTTCCTCTCTGGAGACCAACCTCGATAATACCCAGATGGCGCTGTGCGATGTGTACGAACAGCTCATCGCAGCAACGTCCAGCACTGACAAGGAGGCATAAACCATGGCTGAAGTCTACGCAAATCTCATCCGCCGGGGGCGGAAAACCATCGAGCAGGTGCCTGAGCGCCTGCGGGAAGAAGTCAAGGCCATTCTCGCAGCGGACAAAGCATGAGCCGCTTCCGGGAGTTTGCCTTACAAATATTGCTGAGAAAGGAGAAAGGCATCATGGCAGTCATCTATGCAACCCTCATTGTGAAGGGTAAGAAGACTCTCGATCAGGTTCCGGCATTGATTCGGAAGCAGGTCGAGGAAATCCTGAAGGACCTCGAAGTCGAGGTCGCATGATCGCGGGGGAGTCGGGAAACCGGCTCCCCTTATTTTTGTAGGACGATTGAAAGGAGGTTCAGATGGACCAGCCTATCACGCGGGCCGAGCATGAGGAGTTCAAGCAAAGGCTCAAAGAAGAAAATTCCCGACAGGACAGGCGAATTGCTTTGCTGGAAGAAAGCGTGAGCAAGATGGGAGCACTGTCCACCTCTGTCGAAAAACTGGCCCTGAGCATGGAGAGCATGGTCAAGGAGCAGGAAAAGCAGGGGAAACGGCTGGAAATTCTGGAGAGCCGCGATGGAGAGTTGTGGCGTAATGCCGTCGGCTATGTAGTAACGGCCATCATCGGTGCTTTCCTCGGCTATGTGTTCACCCAGATCGGTTTTTAGGAGGTGTGCAAGTTGAGCATCATCACGTTCCAGCGCGGGGATAAGACCGCGCTCACCAAGAACTTTACCAAGTCTGAGTTCGAGTGTCCGTGTGGCTGCGGACAGCAGTCAGTTGACATGGAGCTGGCCGAAAAGCTCCAGCTCATTCGGGACAAGGTAGACCGTCCGCTGAAGATCACGTCTGGCTACCGCTGCATCACGCACAACGCCAGCAAGGCCGTGGGCGGAAGCCCGAACTCCAAGCACCGCTACGGCATGGCGGCGGACTGGAGGACGGAGAATCGGAGTATCAACCCTGTGGCACTGGGCATCCTTGCTCAAGCCGTGGGGTTCGGCGGCATCGGCATCTACTGGCACAGCCGTGGAGCCTTTGTCCACGCCGACACCCGTGGCACGAAAGCGACGTGGCTCTGCACCACGCCTGGAAAGTACCCCAGCACGACCTATAACAAGTTCGTGCTTCCCACCATCCGCCGGGGCTGCACCGGGGACGCGAACCGCAGTGCGACGATCATGCTCCAGAAGCTCCTGAAGCTGAAGGCTGATGGCCTGTTCGGAGAGGGGACAGAAAATGCCCTGATGAAAGCACAGGAGGCGCATGGCCTGACCGTGGACGGCATCTGCGGCCCTGCATCGTGGAAGGCGCTGTCTGGCGCTGACAAGTACCTGTGAGAGGAGATAGGCTCTATGACGAATAGCAAAGTGTCCATCGCTACGCTGGCCCGCACGGCCGCTCTGGCGTTCGCTCTGGCAAATCAGGTTTCGAGCGCAGCCGGGAAGCCCCTGCTGCCCATCGAAAGTTCGGAGGTGGAACAGTTCGTGACCACCGGCCTGACCATTGCCACCAGCGTCGCTGCGTGGTGGAAGAACAACAGCTTTACCGCTGCCGCCATCGAAGGTGATAAGCGGATGAACAGCCTGAAGAATCAGGTTCACTGAATGAAAGGAGTAACCGAATATGAATGAGTTTACGAGAAGCCTGCTGTACGTTGCCCTGCTGGTCTGCGTTCCCATCGTGACCGCCTGCATCCAGAAAGGCATTGCCGTGTTCATCGAGTTCATCGTGGCAAAGATCAACGACATCAAGGTGCAGCGCCTCGTCCGCGAAATCGGCAGTGCGGTGTCCGATGCCGTGGCCGCGATGAACCAGACCTACGTCAACGACCTCAAAGCCGCCGGGACGTTCAATGAGGCCGAGCAGAAAGAAGCTCTCATGCGGGCCGTGTCTGCCGCTCTGAAAAGCATGAGCCGTGACGCACAGGACTACATCAAGAGTAACTTCGGCGATACGACCCAGTACCTCGAAAATCGTATTGAGGCTCAGATCGACGCCAACCACGTTGCCGCCAAGCAGGCTGCTGTCCAGAATACGCTGAATCTGGGCTGAGTCAGCGCAAAGTCAGCGTAAAATGATAATCCCCCTGTACCATGACCCGTAAAAAGGCTGGTGCAGGGGGATTTTTTGTTGGGGGTTGTAAAAAACAAGAAGATATGGTATAATATTTGTTGAAGCCTCTAAAAAGAGAAAGACACCGTTCCAACTTGCACGTTGCGGTGTCTCTCTGTATCTGGCATTAGCCTATTTACTGTAAGCATTAAAACATTAGCGGAATAGCGGCCTACAACGTTTCCTGTTGACATTATACTAGAGGTTTCATTAAATGTCAAGCTTTCAGGGAATAAAAATGGCGTATTCCTTATAGGAAGGAGCCTTTTATGACTAATTATTCAGTCCCCACTCTCAGAAAATATGCGTATCTTGGAAATTTCGGCAACTCCGTTCAGGAATTGGCCGATATGGCGCGTCCGGAACGTTGGAACTACGCTGAAACACCCGGTACGCGGAAAAACATCATCTTAGAAAATTACGTTTACCATACGTTCAATCGTCTCCGGGCGCAGCAAAAAACTAACCCCGAGCGCAATTACATATACGAAACGGACACGGAGATGTGCTTCAATACAGGTCTATTCACACCGAACTTTGAACCAATCTTTGTTCTGTTTGACAGAAACGACGCTGAACGTCGGGCGAAATGGAAGCTCAGAGGATTTTATAAGGAATCCGCAGTAGAGCTTAGTCAGATCTCCCCATTGCCGGAACGGGCAAGCTATTTTGACAGCATTTCGGATTTGATGTTTGACACCCGTCTCGAAATGCGTATCAATATCGACCACATTTTAGAAGACGAAAGGAATCGCAAGCGTATTCCAGAACAGTATAGGGATATGAACAATCTCCCCATGTTGTTCCGGGCCGCATTGGATTACGCAAAAATTCGCGTAAAAGAAAACTATAAGGCGGCTGTGCCTCAGTATTATCACGGACGCATTCAGTTCTTGCTCCCTATTAGCTTGGGCGATCCTAAAAAGGTTGACTTATCGCTCGCAGTTGGTGCGCGTAATGGTGTTTACACAGGGCACACCTGCTTGACGCTGGATATGGCTTACAACAACGCTCGTCTCATCGCTAAGCCTGAAAGTGATTGGCTTATCGGCTCATAAGTCGGAGTTTCTCCCCCTTTGCACTCTATGTGCAGAGGGGGATTTTTTTGTTTGCACGGAAATTTCGATGGAACAACGTCGCCAGAAAAATCAATTCTCAAAATAGCCAAATTTTGTTATGTACTTTTGACAAATCCTTCCCAGAGGGTTCCAGACGTTTCCCAATACACTTTTACCCGTAACCAAAATGCAAATTCAGAGGTTTTCCAGAGGCTACCAGCGGCTTGGCATCAAATAGCCAGTGGATATAAAAAATATTTTGAAAAAATTAAAAAACAGATTGACTTACCAGTTGGGTAAGTTATAATGATACTAAGATAAATTACCAAAAAGGTAAGTTATCTACAATTACCGGCATCCGGCTGGTAAGCTGGAAGCACGAGCAGGAGGTGTAGCAAAATGAAAGGTGAGTGCAGTATGACAGCTCTGGAAGCCTCTCGTCTGATCGACTGGCTGAAAGCTCACGGTCATACGGACGAGGAAGCGACGCAGTGTATCAAGTGCATTGCCGGAGTCCTCGACCCGCAGACCGAGGAGCCTAAGAAACAGTAAAGGCTAGGTCCCCCACAAAGTTTGACAGCCACGTGGGAACCTAGCCGGTCGGAACGGGATGGGACCTGCCCCATCTCGTTTCGATTTTATCAGTATAGCAGGGGAAAGTCAAGAGGTTCATAGCTATGTTTGATTTGCGTGAGCATAAGGATTTGATTCGCAGGTTGGTTTCTGAGGCCAACCAGAACGACCCCAACTGGGAGTGGTCGGTCAGATGCCTCAGCAAGAACGTGGCCTGCATCTTCTGGAGTTACCTCGAATACTGCGGCCAGCCTGAGCCGTATTTCGTGATCGAGCTGGAGGACACCGGCGACGGTTACTGGATTCACGCACTGGACGAGAGGGACAGCTACATTGAGAGCGAGATCGTGGTTGACAACGATCTGCCGTTCCTGAACTGCCCGCTCGACAAGGCCATCGAGAAGATGGTTCGCTGCATCGTCAACACCGCTCATGCCTGCTACTGAGAGCATTGCCCGCCGGTATGCAGCGGACATCGGTTTTGCGGTAGTCGGCGAGCTGACCCGCAAGCCAAAGTGGGACGGCGTAGCCAGCGGCCCGGAAATTGGGCTGTCTGGCTATTGCCGAGTCTGGGTGGATGAGGGCGGCAACGCCTACTACGTTCACGGTAAGGAATGCGCCATCATCGACCCGGAAGGCATGGTCTACTGAACGCCGGTAAACTCCCAGATGTACTCCGTAAATTTTTTCGATAAATCTTCAAATTTCGTTTGACACCAGTGGTGGGTAAGTTAGAATGAAGATACAGAAAAACATACCAAAACGGTAAGATTATGGAGGAACAGACGATGATGGAACTCGAAGCTATGAAGTCTTACATCCGTGAGAACAACCTCACCCACTTGGTCAAGGAACTTGTTACCGAAACCGACATGGATGTCGCATCCGCTGTTGAGTACGTTTATGATATGAAGACGCTCAGCAAGGCTCAGTTCGCAAGCAAGTACTTCGGCTGATTCGAGAATGGAGGAGTGGAACATGAAGAAAGGTTACAGACTCAGCAGCTACACCAGAGAGATGCTCAAGCGGTACGGTTCGTGGGAGGCTGGCCGCTACCATTATGAGGTAAACGCCTACCCGAAGATTTTCGGTGATCCGAAAAATCCTTCGGTTGCCGACGAAGTTCGCTACGCCCTGCTCAGAAACGGCGAAGTTATTGACTGGGACTTCAAATTTTAACCCGCCTGAAGATGGCCGCCGG
>ENA-OOZT01001706-OOZT01001706.1-human-gut-metagenome-genome-assembly--contig:-NODE-1706-length-14097-cov-3.588805_pt1 | contig 14097 bp, 11 predicted proteins | sample MGYA00241192_ERZ501407 | MGnify/ENA primary metagenome ERZ501407 (study PRJEB25962, sample SAMEA2042911) | human gut metagenome | biome: human gut; feature: human-associated habitat; material: faeces...
CGTGTAGGGGATCGGGCCGTAGGAATCGGTCACACGGTGCATGATGGCCACACGCAACAGGCGGGCGAAAGCGATGGCCACTTCGTCTTCCGTGCCGTTGATGATGCCCTTATAGGGGGTATAGGTCTCGGTGATGACGTTGGCGAAAGGCCATTTACGCCAGTCGGCCGAGGGATTATAGGTCTCGAACTTGGTCTGCCATGTATCGACCGTAGCACCGATGTAACCGCCGAACGGCCCGCCCGAAAGCGATTCGTTGAACTGGTACATATGCTCCTGCACCGGAATCACAAGACTTTGCAGCGCCTTGAATTTCGTCCCGGTCTTGTAATTGAGGGCATCCATCTGTTCTTCCGTAACCTGATTGGGATTGCGGTTGATGTCCTCGAAATCGCCGGTGCAGGCGGCCAATCCGAGCAGCGCGACCGACAGCAACACCGGCTGCCATCTCATATTGATCTTTCTCATAGTTTCTGCGCTTTAGAATTGGAATTTGACATTGAAACCGAGGTTGCGCATCGAGGGCATCATGAAGTAGTCGATGCCCTGGTAGTTCAGCCCCGTCGAAGCGACGGCTTCGGGGTCGAACGGCGCTTTGCAGTAGACCATCCACAGGTTACGCCCTACGAACGACACCGTGAGCCCCATTTTGTCGCGGAACCACTTGCGCGGGAAAGTGTAACCCAGCGACAACTCCTGCAAGCGGACATTCGTCGCGGAATAGAGATAATATTGCGGCAGACCGGACTGCGAGCCGATGGCCTGATACCACTTCTGCGCATCGACCATCTCACGGCCGTTGATCAACACACCGCCCGCGTCGCGTGCAGCGGCCGATGCCTCGGAAACACCGTACAGGTCGAGGTTGGCCTGCGTCGCGGAATAGCAGACGCCGCCCAGGCGGGCCGTGAACAGGATGCCGAGGTTGATGCCTTTATAGCTGAAATCGTTGCGCCATGCGAGGTTGTGGTTCGGGAAAACCGATCCGAGATAGATGTCCTCGCCTTCGTCGGTCATCAGCAGGTTGCCGTTCTTGTCCACCTCGACATAACCGTTGTCGTTGAAACGCAGATCGGACGTCGTGTAAAGGTCGCCCAGCGTACCGCCTTCTTTGAGGATGTATTTCGCCTTGCCCAGCCCCTTGATGTCCAACTTGGTCAGATTCAACGCTTCGCCCGTGACGGGATTCACGGCACTGGCCGCCAGTTCGATGATCTCGTTCTTGTTCCACGAATAGGTGAAGTTCGTCGCCCAGCGGAAGTCCCGCCACTGGTTGTCGTACCCGAGCGAGAGTTCGACACCCGTGTTGCGGACATGCCCGGTTTGCAGGTAGATGGTCGTATAGGACGACGAGGGCGGCAGCGACGGGTCGAAGGTCTGGTTTTTCGTATCGGCCCGGTACCACGAAGCCGAAAGGTTGATGTGCTGCCACAGACGGGCATCCAGACCGACCTCATAGGTAATGGTACGCTCCGGCTTCAGGTCGCCGATGGGATAGTGCGTCTTGTCTTTCCACACTTTGTTCGTAGCGTCGTATTCGTAGGTCGGAACCGTCAGGTGACGCGGGAACGGCATACCTACCGAGGCGATCGAACCGCGGATCTTCAGGTAGCTGAACGCCTTGCCCAAATCCCAGGTAGAAGAAGGCACCCAAGACAGGCCTACTGACGGATAGAAGAACGACGACTCGGGCGAATTGGCCAGTTGCGAAGCCCAGTCGTTACGGCCCGTGACGGTCAGATAAAGCATCTGCCGCCAACCCACTTCGACCGAGGCGAAGATGGATTGGGTCTGGTCGTGCCAGCCGGTTTTTTCCGCACGTTTTTTCGTGTCATCCAGATCGAAAACATTGAATATGTTGGGAAGTCCGTTCTCCTGAATCGGCCCACGGTATGACAACTCATCGGTTTTGATATTGTTGATCGAGGCGCCGATATTCGCGTTCAGAGACCAATCCTCGCCGAAAGTCTTGTTGATGTTCACCATCAGGTCGGCGTAGGTCTGCGTGTCGTAAGCGCGGGCCTCGGTATAATGGCCGTTCTTGCCGCCGTCGGTGATGGTCGTATTCGACGAGGCATAGAGTTTCTGCGTGTAGAGCGAATTCGAATTGTCGAGGCGCACGCGCCCGGCGACATTCAGCCACGGGAGGATGTCGTAGCTGGCCGAAAACGACAGCATATAACGCTTCTTGTCCGTGTTGCGCAGGTTGCGGTAGTTGATCCAGTAGGGATTCTGCATGCGCAAGTCACCGCCTTCCATGTCCGTACTCCAGAACTGCTCCATGAGTTTCGTCCCTTCGTTGTAACGCTCGAAGCGACGGTAAAGGTCAAAATTCTCGCCCCGCGGAAACAGGTAGGCCGGAACCAGCGGGTTCGAATAAACGCCCTGGTTGGTCATGTTCTGGTCTTTCTGATAGATGTAGCTGGCGCTCGCATCGAGCTTGAGCCGGTCTTTCAGAAAGTACGAAGTGTTGCGGAACGTGAAATTGTAACGGTCGTACTCGTTGTTGGGGATGATTCCGTCCGAGTTGACCGAAGCTGCCGAAAAATAGGTCTGGTTCTTGTCCGTACCGCCCGAAACCGTAACGGCGTTGGTATAGACATGCCCCGTCTCGAAATAGTCGTTCGGCGTATAACCGTAGCGGGCCTCCCGACGCAATTTCTCACCCCAGCTGTAAATGCTCGAGCCGCTGCGCTGGCCGTTCAGCCCCGTACCGTAACGGTTCTGGAAATCAGGCAGCACGAAAGGGTTTAAGAATTCCGTATTGCTCGAAAACGTAGCTTTCAACCTTCCGGCCTGGCCTTTCTTCGTCGTAATCATCACGGCTCCGTTCGCGGCTTCCGAACCGTAGAGAGCCGCAGCTGCGGCGCCCGTCAGCACCGACATCGACTCGATATCCTCGGGGTTGATGTCGGCGATGGACTCCGTCGCACCGCGCGAATCGAACTCCGTTCCGCCGCCACCGCCGAAGTTATACATCGGAATGCCGTCGATGACGTAGAGTGCGTTCGACGACTGGCTGATGGATTTGTTACCGCGCAAGGTCACCTTCGATGCGCCGCCGACCCCCGATGACGAGGTGTTGATCGTGACGCCCGCAACCTTACCCGTCAGCGAGTTGATGAAGTTGGCATCCTTGACGGTCGTGATGTCCTCGGCCTTGACCTGCTGTACGTTGTAGGCTACGGCCTTCTCCGAACGCTTAATACCAAGAGCAGTGACCACGACCGACTCGATTTCGGAGGCAGTCTCTTCAAGCGTAACATCGAAAGCAGTCCGGCTGCCCACGACGAAAGACACAGGATTATAACCGATAAAACTGATTTCCAGCTGTCTGTCCGCTGCGGGGGGGGGTACCTGAAGCGCAAACGCACCATCGGCGTCGGAGCTGACGCCAACCGTAGTCCCTTGAATGAGGACGCTGGCCCCAACGATCGGATTGCCGTTCGCATCCCTGATTTTTCCGGTCACGGAAACCGGATTCCCCGCATCATTCTTTTTGGTCAGGATAATGTAGGATTCATCGATCCGGTAAGCGATTTCCGTGCCGGCGAACAGTTGTGCCAACACATCCTGGATCGTTTTTTGGACAGCGTTGATACTGACTTTGTTTTTGGTATCGACGCCTTTGTTGATAAACAAGTAACGAGTTTGATTTTCAATCTCTTTCATGACTTGCGAAATGGGAGCGTTTTCCATTTTTATGGAAACCCGGGCATTCTGTGCGGACGCCGTAAGTACGCTTCCCAGCAAAGAGATTGTCAATACGAACCCAAACAGTCTTCGAAACTTGTTGAAGAATACTGTTTTATTCATATCTTTGCAAAGTTTAGATAATAGGTTAATTAGTATCTCAGAAAGCTCGATTCAATCTATTATCCGGCCTGCGGATCTCTACCTCCGCAGGCTTTTTTCGTTGAACGAGCAGCATAAGTGGCTGACTACGTTTTCATAGGCAATATTCGTTTTTAAGGTTAGACAATCAGGTTTTCACGTCAGTATATCGTCACTACGTTCGTATCCGAATCTTTCCTGTAAGAGAAATCGGCGGTATATTGCAAAATGTGAAGGGCTTTGTCGATGCCGTCGTTCACACGGATTTTACCGCTGACGTTCTTGATGTTCGGAAGAGTCGTAAGGGTGATGTCGATCTTCACGTCGAACGCCCGCTCGAACTTCTCCATCAGTTCGTCGAAAGGCAGGCCCGAAATGCTGATAAGGCCTTCGGTCCAGCACAGTATTTCCGGATCGGTTATCGGTTCGATGAAAAGATGACCGTTCGAGAGATTGGCAATATCATTGGGTTTCAGGATAAGGTCTTTTTGCATAGGGTCGAGCCGGTTTGTAATTTGCACCCGCCCCCGGAGCAATGCGGTCGAAAAGCGTTGGTGCCTTTCATCGGCGATTACATTGAATTTCGTACCCAACACCCGAATATCGGATGCGAAAGTTTCTACGACGAACGGACGATCTTCGTCGTGTTCGACATCGAACACCGCCTCGCCGGAAAGCTTCACTTTGCGGAGATTTTTCTTGAACACGGTAGGGTATTCGATCCTCGCGCCGGAATTGAGCTGAACGCTCGAACCGTCCGGAAGCGTGAACTTCAGGCGTTGGCCGTAAGGAACCTGCAACGTGTTGATTTGCCCGGCAAGCATATCGTAGGTGCGCTCCTTACTGATATATCCCCCGACGAACAGCCCGATGGCGAGCATGGCGGCGGCCTGTACGGTAATACGGACTACCGACCTCCAGTGCGCAACGATCCAGCTTGCCGGCCGGATCTCCTCGCCGTACAGCTCCATCATGTCGATCTGCATGTGCACCTCATCCGCACAACGCTGGAATTCCTCCGGATTTTCGGCATGCCACCGTGCTACCTGTTCCAGCTCACCTGGGGTCGCTTCGCCGCGCAGGGCTTTGTATATTACCTCTTGATCCATTATCTTGCAATTAAATTATATACCGGCTTCATTGCTTTCTCTTTTTAAACGCATGAGCGAACCGAGTTTACAGCCTTTTTCACAAATAAATATATTTAATAATAATGTAAAATTATTTAATTAGTCAACATCCTGACAACAAGCGGTTTGACCATCTTATTTCGCTTCCCGGAGCCTTATTTTTTCCTGAAAAATAGTTTCATTCCTTTTTTGGCAGGCGCTTTCAAAACATCCAAAACGACAAACCGGGGATGAATCCTCGAATTGCATTTTCGGGAATAATTACTATCTTTGGAAACAGTATCGAAAGATTGGGATGGGGAAGCCGACGAAAATATTGACAGCCGAAGAGTTCGACAAGCTGTTCAACGACAAGGAGCGTTTTATCCGAATCGCATACTCCTATATAAATGACATGGAGATGGCAACGGATATTACGACCGACGGCTTCATGTATTTGTGGGAACACCGGGAACACCTTGACTTCGACGTGAATATCAAAGGCTATATTTACAATTACGTCAAGACTCGCTGTATTTCGCACCTGCGCAAGCGCAAATCCATGCTCAAAGCCCAAAGTGAACTTTATAAAAAGGAACAATGGCGGATCGAATCGAGCATCAATACATTATCCAACGAAGAACAGATCGGCAAACTGTTCCAATCCGAAATAATCGAGATTTACCGGCGTGAACTGGCCAAGATGCCGTCTCTTACCCGTAATGTATTTTTGGCAAGCCGTCTGGAAGATATGACTTACCATCAAATTGCGGAAAAATTCAACCTGACCGTCCGGCAGGTTACTTCGGAGATTCAGCGGGCGAGCTTTTTACTGCGAACGCCGTTGAAAGACTATCTGGTGGGCATTGTAATTATGTTTATGCTGCTGCATAAATAATTAAGGAGAAAGCTGCAGGTCAGGTATCCCGGAGCGTCACCACGAACCGTGCACCCCCGGTATAGGTCGTGTCGAGCCCGATCGTTCCGCCCAATTTCTCCGCGATCAGCCGGCAGAGGCTCAAGCCCAGTCCAAGCCCCTGCGCAAAAGGATCGACCTTGTAGAAGCGATCGAAAACCCTTTCCGCCAGCCCGGGTTCCACGCCGCAGCCGGTGTCGGTGACCGACAAGGTCAGCGTACCGGGCCCCGTCAGGCCGCATTCGACAGTCACGGATCCCTGTTCGGTGAATTTGACGGCATTCTTCAGCAACTCGCGTACGAGCAGCGACACGTAACTCCGGTGCAACGGGAATACGATCTCCGGGGCCGCGAGTTCCAGCCGGTATTCAACGCCCTCCTTTACGGGCAGGTGTTCCATTTCGACGCGGATAATCTTACTGATGTCGAGCAGCTTCCGGGGCATTTCGGCACTCGTATTATCCAGCTGCGACACTTCGAGCATATCGTTGATCAGCGAAGTAAAGAGCTGCGTATTGTCGCGGATGATCTGTGCGAATTCCCGGCGTTCCTCCTCCGAAAGATCCTCCCCGGCGATCAGCTCGGCAAAGCCGCTTATGGCATTGAGCGGCGTGCGTATTTCGTGGCTCATCGACCCCATGAAGTCCCGCTTGAGCCGCTCGCTCTCCTGCGCGCGCTGCGACTCGACCGACAGGTTGTGCTGCAGGTGCTTGATGCGCAGCAGGTTCCGCCACAGGTAGACAACGGCGATGATGGCCAGCAGCAGGATAGTCAGGGCGAAGTAGAGCGAGTTCTGCCGTTTCTGAGCCAGCAGCAATGCTTTGTCCCGCTCGGCCTTGTCCAGCCCATACTGCACTTCCAGTTCGCCCACCTTCTCGGCATACCTGTGCGACGAGAGCGAGTCGCGCAGGCCGACCACTTCGTTATAAACCCCGCATGCCTCCTTGTAGCGCCCCATGCGTTCGAGGATCTTGGCCTTGTTAGCGGATATCGTCACCAACTGCGACGTGACACCGCCCGGACGCAACTGCACCGTCAGCGAATCGAGATAAGCCAGCGCCCTGGGGTAATCGCCCCGGCGGTTGTAATACTCTGCGCTGATCGTATAGAATCCCTGCCTGTTGGTCAGCAGGTTGCCCGCATCCGCCGCCGCGGAGTCCGCGAAACGGCGGTAACGCTCGTAATAGGCCTGCAGATTGCGCTCGTCGAGCAGCGGCGAGGTGCACATCGAATAGTAACAGACCAAGTAGGACATCTCCTTGGAAATATAGGGCCTGCGCCGTACGATCTCCGGATCGCGGTAATAATCGTCGAGCATCGCAAGGTAACCGTCGGCCGCATGTACCAGCCCGCTTTGGTCTTCCAAACTGCTGTAAGCCGCGATCAGGCAGGTGATCAGGTTGGCATGGAAATTCCGGCGTGCCGTAGGACGCATCCGCCCCAGCAGGGCGAGTTCGTCGTTCCAGAATGGCAGGCCGCGCTCCATCTGCAGGTTTCCTTCGGCCGAGACCAGCCTGAAGGCGGCTATGCCTTTCAGGAAGAGCCGCGACGCCTCTTCGTATACATCGCCCGGGGGCAATGTCCGTACCGAGTCGATGTATTCACGGCACAGCCGCGCGGACTCCTCCGCCCCGGCAACCTGTATCCTGCGTGCCAGCTCCACCATGCGGTAATAAGCCCCGAGCCCCTCCATGCCGCTGCCCCGCATCAGCGGCTCCGCCTGCGCCAGCACCCGGGCGAGCGAATCCCCGGCACCGGGCGAGGAGATGTAGTGCGCAGCGAGCGAACCCAGCGACGCCCCGACGGCAAATCCGTCACCGACGGCGGCCGCCTCGTCGAACAGCTTGCGACTGTAATACAATTCGTCTTCCGAGGAGTCGTTCAGGTCTTTCAGGTTCAGCAGAATATCGACACGTTTGCGGGCATCCGGCTCCGCCTGGTAAGCAGATTCCAGCGAATCTACGAGATGCGCCGGAGGTGTCGCGGAAGAAGTGACCATCCATCCGACAGCCAACAGCGTCCACAGGGATTTTTTCATATAAGTTGGAATTGGCGATCAAATATAGGCATTTAAATCCAATATCAAAACAAAAAGGGAGATTCGCAATGAAATCTCCCTCAGTTCAAACCCATTCCGCCTTTCACTTGAACCACTCCTGCAGGTGGTCTTTGGCGTAGAAATAATACACCGCAAAACCCAGCCAGCTGGTGAGCAGCACCACGATCGAAGCGATCACCTTTCCCGCGGTCGAAATGTTTTTCTTGAAGATGTCCATCACGCACCATATTGCGCAGAAGACACCGATAAGCCAAATAATAGTCCCAATCATAGTCGATAATATTTATTAAAAATCAGTAAAATACCTTCCGTTCGAAAAGTTCCGGCGGATAGACCACATCGCTCAGGAAAAGTCCCTGCGCAGGGGCGCCGCCGCTCGAGCGCGACAGGTCGCGGCTTTCGACGATCTCGCGGAACTGCTGCGGGCTATAACGCCCGCGCCCCACGTCGACCAGAGTCCCGACCAGCGACCTCACCATGTTGCGCAGGAAACGGTCGGCACGGATCGTAAAGCGGTCGCCGATGGTATCGACGCCCTCCATACCCGCATACGTCCGAAGCGCCCAAACCCCGGCCGTCAGCACGACGATGGCCACCAGCGACCCCGGGATACGGCGCGAGAACCTGGGTGTGAGGACAATCAGCAAAATGCTGCACAGCCCCACGGCCAGGTTCGCCCAGTCGACCGAACCGAAATGGCGGAAATAGAGCATCCACTTGCCAATGAAATCCCCCGGCACGGGTTCCCCGCCGAAATCCATCCCGAACAGGTCTGCGATCTGCGTCGTGAAAATCGTCAGGGCGATGCCGGCTGTGAACCCCACCACGACGGGATAGGGAATGAACCGGATGACGGCACCGAGTTTGAACAAACCCATCGCAGCCAGCAGCACGCCGGCCATGAACGTCGCAACCAGCAGCCCCGTTTCGCCGTATTGCTGGACGACGCCGTAGACAATGACGATGAAGGCGCCCGTAGGGCCGCCGATCTGTACCCGGCTTCCGCCCAGCAGCGAGACGACGAACCCCGCGACCACAGCCGTGATGATTCCCTTTTCGGGCGACACGCCCGAAGCGATACCGAAGGCGATAGCCAACGGCAGGGCCACGATGCCCACAACCAGGCCGGCCATCAGGTCGGCCGAAAACGTCTGGCGCGAATACCCCCGGAGCACTTCGAAGAACCGGGGACGGAACGATGCGATATGTTTCATAGACCGTTAAAAAATTTGAAAGTGCAAAAGTAGGCAATTTTCGGCTTATATCCCCCTTTTCGGCATTTAATTATTCCGGCCGGGGCGGGCCGGGACAAATAAATTTGGTATTGCCCCGGACAATCATTACCTTTGCCGTCGAATTTCTAAGGGGTGCTCGCAGTGCGCGGGCTGAGATTATACCCATTGAACCGGACACGGGTAATGCCGAGACCGGGACGCATAATCAACATTACATACCCCTTTTCAGTTCTTTAACTTTAAAAAGTTTAAACATGAAAAGGTTTTTACTACCCATTGCGGCCGCCGTCATAGGCACCGCCGCACATGCCCAGGCCGTGGAGGCCGGGCAGGAAGACTCGCTGCGCATGTACCGGTTGCAGGAGATCGAAGTCACCGCCACACGCGCCGACGCGGCCACGCCCGTGGCCTACACGGACATCGCGCGCGACGAGATCGCCCGCAACAGCTTCGGATCCGACATCCCGTCGGTACTGGCGCTGACCCCCTCGATGGTCGCCACCAACGAAACCGGCATCGGCATCGGCGCCACCTCGGTACGGCTGCGCGGCACGGACGCCACGCGCCTGAACGTGACGATCAACGGCGTTTCGATGAACAACCCCGACTCGCACTCGATGTACTGGTACGACACGCCCGACCTGATCTCGTCGGTAGGGACGGTGCAGGTGCAGCGCGGAGCAGGCATCTCGACCAATGGCACGGGAGCCTTCGGCGGCGCGGTAAACATGACCACCGAGGCACTCCCGACCGATTTCAACGGCTCGGCATCGCTCTCCTACGGATCGTACAACACCAACAAGCAGGCCGTACAGGTTTCATCGGGCCTCATGGGCGGCCACTGGGCCGTGGATGCACGCCTGACCCATATCGGCTCGGACGGCTACATCGACCGCGGGGCCACGGATCTCAAATCCTACATGTTCCAGGGTGCCTATTACAACGGCAATACGATGCTGAAACTGGTTTCGTTCGGCGGCAAGGCCAAGACCTACCTCACCTATAACGGCGTCACGAAGGAGGACATGAAGCGCTACGGACGCCGGTACCACGACAGCGGGCAGTACGTCACCTCGGACGGCCCCTTCGTGCTGGCCGACGGCACGCACGTCGACTACTACGACGACCAGACGGACAACTACCTGCAGATCAACAACCAACTGATCCTCAACCACCGTATCGACGACCGCTGGGTGATGAACGCCACGGCGTTCTACACGTACGGATACGGCTATTACAGGCAGTACAAGGACGACGCATGGCTGGCGGGCTACACCAACCTGCAGAGCGACATCGAACAGGCCGACCTGATTCGCGAAAAGATCATGCGCAACCACCTGGGAGGCATCAACGCCTCGGCCGCCTACTCGGTACGCAACCTCGACCTCACGTTCGGCGGTTCGTGGAGCTATTACTCCTGTCCCCACTGGGGCACGCTGGACTGGGTGGACGGCCTGAAGAAAAGCGACATCCGGGGGCGCTGGTACGACAACGACGTCGACAAACAAGACGCCAACGTCTTCGTGCGCGCCAACTGGACAGTCGCCCGGGGGTTGCGCCTGTTCGCCGACATGCAATACCGCTATGTGCATTACCAGGCGTGGGGCGTCAACGACAACTACAACTGGGACACCTCCGCGATGCAGCCTATCGACGTAGATAAGAAATACCATTTCTTCAACCCGCGCGCGGGCATCCATTACACGCTCGCCGACCGCCACAACTTCTACGCATCGTTCGCCGTCGCACAGAAGGAGCCTACGCGCAGCGACTTCACCGACCGTTATATGTTCTCCGGCGACAACTCGTATCCCTCGTCCGAGAAACTCTACGACTATGAACTTGGCTACCGGTACGACACACCGAAATTCAGCGCAGGCGTAAACCTCTACTACATGAAATACAAGGATCAGCTGGTCGCCACGGGCATGGTCAACGACGGCGACGATGCCCTGAACACGAACGTGGAGGACAGCTACCGCCGGGGCATCGAACTTTCGGCGCAATGGAAAGCCACGGGCTGGTTCACGCTCAGCGGGCACGCCACGTTCAGCCGGAACAGGATCGAGGATTACGTCGACGCCCTCAAGGACAGCCCCACCTTCGGACAGAACCTGGGCGACATGACTATCTCCTACTCGCCCGACGTAATCGCCGGGGTGCTCTTCGACTTCCACTGCAAGGGCTTCGAGGCCGTATTCCACACGCAGTATGTCGGCAAGCAGTATTTCACGAACAACGAAATCGACGCCCTGTCGCTCGACAGCTATTGCACGACCAACCTCAACCTGGGCTATACGCTCCGCACGAAAGCCGCCCGCAGCGTCCGCTTCGGGCTCATGGTCTACAACCTCTTCGATTCGGAGTACTGCGGCAACGGGTACGGCTATTCCTACATGGACGACGGCAAGCGTACGGACGTCGCACTCTACTTCCCGCAGGCCCCGCTGAACGTGCTGGCCAACGTGACAGTGAAATTCTGAGAACAGATGGACTGGAAACTCGTACTGCAAATCGCCGGGGTCGTGCTGGGGCTGCTCTACCTGTGGCTGGAATACCGGGCCGACATCCGCCTGTGGGTCGTCGGGCTCATCATGCCGCTGGTGCACGGTGCACTCTACTACAAGGCGGGGCTCTATGCCGACTGCTCGATGCAGGCCTACTACGTACTGGCCGGCCTTTACGGGTGGATCGTATGGCATAACGCACCGCGAAGGAAAGCAGCGGCCGACCGGATCGGGCATACGCCCCTGCGCCAGGCTGCGGGGCTGATCGCCGTCTACGCCGCAGCGCATACGGGCATCTACTTCCTGCTCGTGGGATTCACCAACAGCACCGTGCCGTTCTGGGACGCGATGACCACGGCCGGAAGCATCGTGGCGATGTGGATGCTCTCGCGCAAGTACGTCGAGCAATGGCTCGTATGGCTGGCCGTAGACCTGGTAACGGTGGGGCTGTACCTCTACAAGGGCATCCCGCTGACGGCAGGCCTGTACGCCCTCTACTCGGCGCTGGCAGTCGCGGGTTATCTTCGCTGGAAAGCAAAAATGCGCGCATAGCAATCCGGCCTCAAAACGACGGAAGGCCGTCCCCTGCTGCGGGGACGGCCTTCGTTTTCGAGTATCCGGGCCGCTGTGCCGGATGCCTATTTCACATCGGTGAGGTAGACATTGCGGAACTCCAGGGTGCCGCCTTCGCTCTGGAGCGCAATGTAGCCCGTGCGATCCGTACCCGAACATTCGTTCTGCAACATGCCGTTGATATAGACGGTCATCCGGTCGCCCCGGCAGACGATCTCGGCCTCGTTCCACTCGCCTGCCGGCTTCTCGCAGCCGGCATCGCCGATCCGTGCCTTTACCGGAAATTTCCCCACCGGTTCGATCCCGGCGGCCCTTGCACCCCCGAGCAGCACCAGGTCGCCCGCACGCCCTGCCATGAGCTGGCATTCGATCCCTTGGGGCCAGACCTTGTCGCCCTCCTGCACGCGCTGGAAAATGCCGCTGTTCGTAGCTTCGCCGATCCAGCGCCACTCGGCGTGGAGCCTGTAATCGCCGTACTGCCGCGCGGTACGCATGTAGCCGATCGGCTGCCCCGCGATACGGATATTGCCGTCCCGGACGGTGAATACCTCCCCGGCAGGCACGTCGCCCAGGCTGTCGACGACGCATACCCAACCCGCAAGGTCTTTGCCATTGAAAAGTTCGGTTCGGGCATTTCCGCCGCATGAACCCAAAGCCAGCGCACAAACCAGCGCTGCGAAAAGAAATCGGATATTCATAGTTTATCGAGTTATTTGATCGGACAATCTCAGGGCCGGGGCAGGATTCCCGCACAGCGGCTACTCGGGCAGGCCGTGTTCCCCGACATAGGCCAGTATCTCCTCGCGCAGGGACTTGGGCGTAACGTTCTGCCGCAGCACGAGCAGGTAGGAATTGCGGATCTGCGCCCGGATAAAGGCATCGGGCAGGTCGCCCGTCGTGCGGATGTCGTTCCAGTGCTTTTTGCTCGAATGCCACGCAGGCGTGATGTCGGGATACTCCTCGCGCAGGGAAACCGCCTCGTCAGGGTCGCACTTCACGGCAACCCGCCCGAAATTCTCCATATCGGCATAGGCATACATCTTTCCGCCGACCTTGTAAACCAGCGTAGTTTCATCGAAGGGCGTACATTCCTCGGTCAGGGGCAGCGACAGGCAGTAGTCGCGAAAAGCCAGGACATCCATAGCAAACTGATTTTCGGGTAAAGATATGAAATTTTTGGCACACGGATTGCGTCCCTGCCATAAGTAAAACCAAAATCAAGGAAACGATGAAAAAAATTCTCCTCTGTGTATCCCTGCTCTCGATGTTCGCAGCAGGCTTCGTAGGCTGCTCGCAAAAGCGGGAGTGGAACCACGAACAACGCAAGGCCATGCGCGAAGCGCTGCGCAGCTACCGCCAGATGGTTTACCTCGACGACCTGACCGACGCCGAGTTCGTACTCTTCACCGACCAGGTGGCCGGGGAGCTGGAAGGCACCTATCCCGTCTACGCGACCTTCGTGGAGATGCCGGGCGTAACCGACACGGTCGACATGGTGGTCGTCACGACCATCGTGGACGAACTGAACGCCGACGCACGCAACATGCGGCATATCTTCCCCTACAACTACCTCGTAGCGCAGGGCGTGCTTCCCGCAGGCCTCGACCACGACCAGCAGAAGGCTTTTTACAACTGCTTCGCCGGGAAGGTGAACGACACCTACGACACGATGTCGCAATTCTTCAACGCCATCCTGGCCGATACGACCGACATGTCGCAGCTGCGCCAGTTGCAGGGGCAGTGCGCCAACGACCTTTTCGAATGGGTGATTACCGAAGTCGATGTCATCGAGAGCGTCAACTGACGCATCGCACGACCAAACGCAGCCGGGAGCGTAAAGAGCATGTCCGTATCGAAAAACTTT
>ENA-OOZT01001736-OOZT01001736.1-human-gut-metagenome-genome-assembly--contig:-NODE-1736-length-13912-cov-4.679440_pt1 | contig 13912 bp, 6 predicted proteins | sample MGYA00241192_ERZ501407 | MGnify/ENA primary metagenome ERZ501407 (study PRJEB25962, sample SAMEA2042911) | human gut metagenome | biome: human gut; feature: human-associated habitat; material: faeces...
GGCCGGAACATACCTGCTTGCAATGATAATATTATTTCTCTATAAATTTAAAACATCTTCTAAAAAAAGTATGCCCAAAAGTATTTAACTTTTGAGCATACCCCGCAATATTCCATTGGATCTCTTTTATTTCGTCGTCTTTTTCCGGGCCGGTTTCTTTTTGGCAGGAGCCTTGTCGGCATCCTCGACAATCTTCATGCAATCGGCGAACGTGAGCGATGCCGGTTCGGAACCTTTGGGTAATTTATAATTCTTCTTTTTATAAGCGATATACGGACCGAAACGACCGTTAAGCAGTTCGAGTTCATCATCTTCATCGAACTTCTTGATAAGGCGTTGACTTTCCTGCTCGCGCTTTTGCTGAATCAACATTATCGCATCCTCTAACGAAACACCCTGCGGGGTGAACTCTTTGGGCAACGATACATATTTGCCGTCGTGACGAATATACGGACCGAAACGGCCAATACCCACGACAACGGTTTTACCTTCGAAATCGCCTAAGGTTCGGGGCAAATCGAACAGTTTCAAAGCCTCTTCCAATGTAATCGTGCTCATCGATTGTCCTTTGAGCAACGATGCGAACAACGGCTTCTCCGTATCTTCGGGCGTACCGATTTGTACCAACGGACCGAAACGGCCTATCTTCACCGATACGGGACGACCGCTTTTCGGGTCCGTACCCAATACCCGTTCACCCACTTTATGCTCCAACCGCAAAGCAAGAGCGCTCTCTACCACCGGGTGAAAGAGTTTGTAAAAATGATCTATCTCATCGTTCCACACGGTTTTTCCCTCGGCAATATCGTCGAATTGCTGCTCGACATTCGCCGTAAAGTTATAATTGAGAATATCGGGGAAATACTCCGTCAAGAAATCGTTGACGACAACTCCTATATCGGTGGGGAGCAGTTTGCCTTTATCGGCTCCTGTGAGCTCGGTTTTCTCTCCCGATTCGATTTTCCCATCGTGCAGCGTCAACATACGATATTTCCGCTCCGTTCCTTTCCGATCGCCCTTCTCGACATATTCACGTTGCTGTATGGTCGAAATGGTTGGTGCATAGGTAGAAGGCCGACCGATACCCAGCTCTTCCAATTTACGAACCAGACTAGCCTCGGTATAGCGGGCGGGAGCTTGCGAGAAACGTTCCGTTGCCGTGACCGACGACAATGCCAGCACATCGCCTTTCGCCAATGCAGGTAACATCTTGTCGTTTCCTTCTGTATCGCCTTCGTCATCGGTAGACTCCATATACACTTTCAGGAAACCGTCGAATTTCAAGACCTCGCCCACGGCGACGAAGTGTTCTTTCCTTCCCGAAACAGCGATGGTCGCAGTCGTCTTTTCCAACTCGGCATCGCTCATTTGAGAAGCGATCGTACGTTTCCAAATCAATTCATACAATCGTTTTTCCTGAGAGGAAGCATTGATTTCGTGATGGCTGATGTACGTGGGACGTATTGCCTCGTGCGCTTCCTGTGCTCCTTTGGTATGCGTATGGTAATTTCGAATATGCAGATATCTCTCGCCCAAAGTTTTCACAATCTCGTCTTTGGTCGTATTTATAGCCAGCGATGACAAATTCACCGAGTCGGTACGCATATAGGTGATATGTCCCGCCTCATAAAGCCGTTGAGCCACCATCATGGTTTGAGCCACGGAGAAACCCAATTTCCGGGCGGCTTCCTGTTGCAATGTGGAAGTGGTGAACGGAGCCGCAGGCGATTTCTTTGCAGGTTTCACCGTCACGTCCCCGATAGAGAACCGTGCGGTCTTGCAGGCTTCGAGCAAAGCCTTCGCCTCGTCTTCGGTTTTCAATCGTTGGCTCAATTCGGCCTTCAACAATTCCCCTCCGGGTAACAAAAATTCCCCGATCACCCGATAGGCTGCTTCGGGCTTGAACGCCGAGATTTCTCGCTCCCGTTCTACAATCAAGCGCACTGCGACCGATTGTACACGACCGGCCGACAAAGCGGGCTTCACCTTTTTCCACAGAACAGGCGAAAGTTCGAATCCCACGATACGGTCGAGTACCCTGCGGGCTTGTTGGGCATCTACCCGATTCAAATCTATATCCCGGGGATTCTCAATGGCATGGAGTATGGCATCTTTGGTAATCTCATGGAATACAATCCGTTTCGTTTTCTCCGGTTTCAATTTCAACACTTCGAACAAGTGCCATCCGATAGCCTCTCCCTCGCGGTCCTCATCGGAAGCCAGCCAAACCATATCCGCTTTGTCTGCCTCCTGTTTCAGCGTTTCCACCAACTTTTTTTTGTCGGCGGGGATTTCATAAATAGGTTTATAGTTATGCTCGATATCCACACTGAAATCCTTTTTTTTGAGATCACGGATATGTCCGTAGCTCGAAAGGACTTCGAAATCCTTTCCTAAAAACTTCTCAATGGTTTTAGCCTTTGCCGGAGACTCTACGATTACCAAATTTTTTGCCATATGCGCAATGTTCGTTCAAATTTTGCGCAAAATTAGAAAAACAGATTGTAATACAGAGCTTTTTTCTACTTTTTTATTAAATAATGTATATCGCACACATTTTGAATCGTTCCTACCATGTAGAGTTTTTGTCGCATATCCTCCCCAACGCCTTTCTCCTATACTATTCCCTCCGAAAAAGCTGACGAGATAAATCCTGTTTTTAAACTACCCACTCGTCCCATGAGTACTCCCGACACGGTGGGAGAGGTTAAATCCTTCTTCTCCCCTGCCGCGTCCCGTAGTATTGCGGGGTGTGGCGTTAGTCATATAGGGGAGGTGGCACACATAGTGATGGAAGGGTTAAAAATGTCGAGAACAGACCTCTTACCCTCAAAATTTCAAATCGACCCCGAACATGAAATTGATGCCTTGTGCCGGCATACCGTAAAGAATATCGTATTTCCGGTTCAGCACATTGTCGGTAAGTCCGTAAAGCGAAAACCAAGAAGTGAAAGCATACGAGGCTTTCAAGTGAACGAGATGTATATCGGAGAGCTTTCCGAGATTTGAATACTCCCGACCCGCAGCAAACTCATATCCGGCTTCGAGCGTGAACGGGCGAACAGGCATATAACGGATATTCACTCCTCCTTCCCACTGCGGACGGTTATACGAAATCGTCTCCCCCCCATCGGCGGTCTTCCATCGGTGATACCCGACCTTCGCCGAAGCCTCCAATTTCGTACCGTAACGATAAGATACATCGAGCTCTGCTTTCAAAGCATTGGCATCGATACCCCAAAAACGCGACACACCTGTAAACTTTCCGTCCAAATCTTCGGGTAAAAGGAACAACGCCTTTTTACAAATTTCATAACCGCCCGAAAGCCCTATGGAAAATCCGGGTAATGCGTTAATGCGTATTCCCAATGAGGCATCCAACGGCACATACGTATTATCTACCTGTGCCGACGGATTGAAGTAGAGCGTATAGGCCGAAACACTTCGCCACGTATTCAGTTTCTTCCCGCCCGTAAAAGCCGTATAAAACTGTACATCGGGAACTATCGTCCAATCGAATCGCACATCGGGAGAGAATCGCAAAATAGTTCCGTTGTTGAAAGAAACATCGGCCTTGACACCGACCGCAAAAGCCACGTGTTCATTCCGCCAGTCATACCGGGGATTCAATGAAATCATACCGTAATTCGCTGCCGACTGTAACCGGCTGTAACCCACATAATCGAAAGAACCGTCCAAAGAAATAGAGCTGCGTCTGTCGATCGGCGCAGACAATGTAAAGTCTGCATTCACTAAATTCTCGGCAGCCCCTTTTTCACTTTGTAAATATCCCCGGTGATACCCGTATCGGTAATATGCCAATGAAACTTTATAAAGTAGGTCCGACTCTCCGGCAGTCGAGGCTATATGGCTTTTCAAGAAGAACCGGTTTATCTCTTGGTTAGGCGAAGATATTCCCGTCAAACCGGGGTATCGCAATCCGTAATAGTTGAAGGAGTCGTAACGATAACCGCCGCTTATTCCCAAATCCAGCTTCCCGAAGGAGTGAAGATAATCGGCGACCACTCGCTCTTCGAGCCGGTGCATCTTCTTCGAGTCGGGATAGTCCTCCGTTAACGATTGATTGTAATCCACCGTTCCGCAAGTAGAGCGATGTTGCAACCACACACCCAACTTGTCTTTGTCATTCTGCAAAATACGATAACCTGCATTCCCGACCATATTCAGGTAATTGCCTATCCCGAAATCCACGTATCCCCTCGATTGGTTTTCTTCGGGTTTTTCTCCGAAACCGCCGGGAGCCAACAAGACAGCGCGAGGTTCGAGGGGAGCCGGAACCGTCCAGTCGCTATACCGTATAGATTGTTTGGTTACCGTCGGTGCTTCCACTTCGGGCAATGTATTGATTTTAGACGCATCGCGCACGATAGGTGTAAAATCTTTTTCTATGGTTACTTCCCGCCGCAACGAATCGGAACGTACCTGTGCCGACAGGAAGAATGGGAAAACCGATATGATTAAAAAAGAAAACCGTTTCATAAGCCATACATATTGTATCGTTCAACTACTCTGTTTGTCCCAGCTCGCTCAACTTCTTGTCTATACGGGAAATAATATCGTCGTCGCTGGCCGGATAGTTATTCCGCAAACTTTGCAAATATTGACGGGCTTGGAAAGTCTCGCCCCGTTTTTCATAAATGTCGGCCATGAGCAAGAATGCCCGAGCCAACCAATAATTGTGGGGAGTACCTTTGTCGATAAAAGTATTCAGCGTCTTTTCGGCCGTATCGATCGCTTTGTTGTCGAATTGATATTGGGCCAATAAATAGGCACTTTGCGCCCCGTAAATCGAACGGGTATCTTTCGAAAGCTCCCGCCAGTCATCGGCTGCATTTTCTCCCTTTCCCGTATGGAAATAGGCATCGGCACGAGCAAATAAAATCTCTTGCCGCAAATCGGGAGAAAGTTTGCTTTCGCTCAACAACTTGTCGGCAACCGTTACCACCTCGCCATATTGCCGCTTATTCCGGGCAATACGAAGCATACCCAACCGGGCGGCCTGTTTGTTCTCTCCGACAGTCGCTTTCTTTTCCAACTCCTTGAATCCGGCAAAAGCCTCGTCATAACGAGCTTTCAAATAAAGTATCTCGCACTTGCGGGCCAATGCTTCTTCGGCAAACTCGCCGTCGGGACTGTTCGTCACCACATAGTCGAACGCCGGAAGAGCTTTGTCGTAGTCTTTCGCTGCAAACGATGCCTTCCCGATATAGTAATTAGCCGGAATCAAAAACGCGCCCGACGGATAATTTCGCACATATTTCTCCAACGAAGCGATACCTTTCCCCGTCATATAAGTGCGCTCGGCTGCCATATACGACAAAGAATCCAATTCGCTCACAGGGGCCTGTTCCGACCGTCCCACGCTGTTCAGATAGTTAGCGTAGGCATCGACTGCATCTTTCTCTACATATACCGATTTGAGGTCGGCGACCGCTATGCGAGCCTCCTCGCTGGTCGGATAACGCTCTATCACTTGCTGGTAAGCAGCCACCGATTCGTCTGTCTGCCCGTTATTGAAATAGACCATACCCAACTGCAAACCTCCCTTGCGGGCAATCGCGCTCTGGGGATAATCGGCGATTAACTGTTTGTAACATACGATAGCATCGTTATTCCTATTCAATATCGTATAAGCCTGTCCCTTTTCGAACCATGCGTTCGCCAGATACCCCGAACGGGGATAATCTACAATCAATTTGTCCAACAACTCTATTTTGCGTTCGTGATTCCTCTGCAATCCCGCCATGAAAGCTTTTTGAAAAAGGGCATAATCTCCGTTCGCGACATCGGTCTCTTGGGCCCGGGCATAATACTGCTCGGCATCGGCGAACCGACGGGCGTAATAATAGCAATCGCCTATCCGGGAATAGGCATCGGCAAGCATGCTTCGATTTCCTCCGGTCTGTACAGAGACATACCGGGAAAAACCGTCGAGGGCTTGCGAGAAGTTATGCTGTTTGAACTGACAGTAGGCCCAATCGTACCAAGCCAGCGAATACATTTCGCTCCGCTTGTCCTTGCTGGAAGAAAGATATGCCGAATAATTCCGGGCAGCGATATCGTATTGTTCCCGACGATATTGGCACTCGGCGAGCCAAAACGCAGCCTTACCCCGTATATCGGTATCATAGTTTCCCACAGCGATCGCCCGGCTAAACAAACTTTCGGCATCAGCGATACGGGCATTGGTGAAAGCCTCTGTCCCCAACTGGAAAAGAATGCGCTGCTTGGCGGCGAGTATTTTCCCGTCGGGCTTCCGTATTTTATCGATAGACGCCAGTGCCGACCGATAATTACGGGTCGTCATGTAAACCTCTACCAAATAGTCGTTAATCTTGTCGGCATAGCGAGAACCGGGAAACTCGTTCAAGAAACGTTCGAACACACCCACCGAGTTATCGAAAGGCGAAGCCGTGCGATCATACAGGCAGAGCGCATAGTTGTAAAGCGCCGTTTCCCGAACCTGACGGTCGTAATTTCCTTGTGAAGCCATCTCGAACGCCATGCGGGCATTATTTTTATCTCCCGCTCGCAAATAGGCTTGCCCGATATAAAGATAAGCATTTTGAGAAAGAGCATCGTCCACGCCGGTCACACGCCCCAAATAATCGATCGCCTCGCCATCTTCTCCCCGGCGATAGGCCATGACACCCATGACATAAAGAGAAGAGCGTTCGGGTTTGCGACATCGTTGCAAATACCTTTCCAAATATTCCGTCGCCGCTTCATCGCCACCTTCTTGATAAGCGCTTTCGCCGAGCAACCGAAGAAGCTCGGTGTATAAGTCGGCATCGGAAGACGGACGGGACAACAACGCTTTACCCTCGGACAATACCTGTGCGAAACGTTTTTGCCCGAAATAAATCTGCAACATGTGCAGCCGTGCGGCATAGCCGAAACTCCTGTCGTCCGCCACTTTCGAAAATCCGCTTAAAGCGGCTCTATCGTCTCCCTCGTTCATCTGTATATACGAAAGGTAGAACGTGGCTCCTGTCCGAAATCTCTCTTTCCCGATTAGAAGCTGAAACAGCGGTTTCGCCGCATCGGGATTACCGGTCTTCAACAAAGAACATGCCGTGCGATATCCCCACCGGTCCTCCTCGTCGCCGGTCAACAGACTCACATTTACCGTCTGATAGGTTTTCAAGGCTTTTGCATAATCTTGGCTGTCGTAATAATAATCGGCCAATGCCAACCGAGCCTGCAAAGTATGTTTAGAATCCGGATAATTTCGCAAAAAATCCGTTAACCGCCGTACAGCCTGCGGCGAATAATTGCGGGCTTCCGAAAGAGCGATATACCAGTCGGCCGTTTCCCGCTGCTCAGGCGACAAATCGCCTTCACAAGCCTCTTTCATCACATCGGCACAACCCGCGTAGTTCTTCTCTTGAAAGAGAAAGATTCCCCTATCTATCAAAGCCCTGTCATCGTTATAAGCCGGGATTCCCGGCTTGGCGGCCAAAAGCTGTCCGGTGCATACGATTCCACAAAGTATAACTATCGCCCGTTTCATGAACATCTTTATTTTGTATTAAGTTCCGAACTATCCACCCATTTAAATAATTTATCCGACGGTCGTATCTTCTCATCGATACGCATCGAGAACCGCTCGCCTTTTACCGTCTTTTGTACCGGTTTCAAATCGACTCGTATCTCCTCCACCTTGCGGATAAGCGCACCGGTCGTCGGGCCGGTGACGAGTATCTCGTCTCCCACGCTCAACGAACCGCTCTCCATGAGAAATTCGGCCACACCGAGGTTGGAAAAATACTTCACGCCCTTGCCTATATATATCTTTCGTTTCGTGGCTCCCGAGCCATAATTGTGAGTCCATTCGCCCAAGCGCTGACCCAAATAATATCCGTTCCAAAACCCTCGATTAAAGACGGTAGCGAGCCGTTCGTCCCACTGTGCGACCTTCTCGTCGGTAAAGTCGTCGTTCAAATAAGACTCGATGGCCTCGTTGTAACACGAAACGACCGTACGCACATATTCCGGTCCCCTTGCACGACCCTCGATTTTAAATACCCGCACCCCCGAATCGATCAGTTTGTTCAGGAAATGTATCGTTTTCAAGTCCTTCGGCGACATGATGTAAGCGTTATCCACTTCCAACTCGTTACCGGTCTCCTTGTCTTTCACTTCGTATGAACGGCGACAAATCTGCATACAAGCCCCTCGATTCGCCGAAGCATTCATTTCGTGAAGACTCAAATAGCATTTGCCGGACACAGCCATGCACAATGCCCCGTGACAGAACATCTCGATACGTACCGGTTCTCCGCCCGGCCCCACGATACGATCCCGCAAAATGGCTTCGTGAATACGGGCTACCTGTTCCATATTCAACTCCCGAGCCAGTACCACCACATCGGCAAAACGGGCATAGAATCGCAACGCCTCGGTATTGGAAATATTCAGCTGGGTCGACAAATGCACCTCTACCCCTATCTCGCGGGCATAGGTCATAGCCGCCACATCGCTGGCGATAATAGCCGAGAGCCCGGCCTCCTTCGCCGCATCGATAATACGATGTAACAGAGGTATATCTTCGTCGTAGATAACGGTATTGACCGTCAGATAACTCTTTATGTGATGCTCGTTACAAATACGCACGATCTCGTGTAAATCGTCTATCGTAAAATTATTCGACGAACGGGCTCGCATATTCAGCCCCTCGATACCGAAATATACCGAATCGGCCCCTCCCTGTATGGCCGCCGTCAAAGAATCGTACGAACCCACCGGCGCCATAATTTCAAAATCGCTTCTCTTCATCATAAACAAACCGTTCTATTTCCCGGTGATTATTTTTCGTATTTCGTTCAGTTTATTCAATGCTTCTACCGGTGTAAGGTTATTGATATCGACCTGTAAAATTTCGTCCCGAACCTGTGAAAGCACAGGGTCGTCCAGTTGGAAAAAACTCAACTGCATGCCACCTCTCGACGAAGCGATTTCGGCGGTAGGCTTGGCGATACCGTTCTGACGGTTCTCCGACTCCAACTGTTTCAAAATCTGGTTGGCCCGCTTGACGATGCTCTGGGGCATACCGGCCAGCTTCGCCACATGGATACCGAAACTGTGCTCACTCCCGCCGCGTACCAATTTCCGCAAGAATATCACCTTGTTGTCGACCTCTTTTACCGAAACGTTATAATTGACAATGCGTTTATAAGTACGTTCCATTTCGTTCAGCTCGTGATAATGGGTAGCGAACAACGTCTTGGCACGAGCCTTGGGGTGTTCGTGTATGTGCTCGACAATAGCCCACGCGATAGATATACCGTCGTAAGTACTCGTTCCCCGTCCCAACTCGTCGAACAGAACCAAACTCCGCTCCGACAGATTGTTGAGAATATCGGCGGCCTCGGTCATCTCGACCATAAAGGTAGATTCGCCGAGCGAGATATTGTCCGATGCCCCCACACGAGTGAAAATCTTGTCCACAATACCTATCTTAGCGGCCTCGGCCGGAACGAAACTTCCTATCTGAGCCATCAGAACAATCAAAGCGGTCTGGCGCAACAACGCCGATTTACCAGCCATGTTGGGTCCCGTTATCATCATGATTTGCTGCTTGTCGTTGTCGAGCTCGACACTGTTGCTGATGTAGGGTTCGCCCGGCGGCAACTGTTTCTCGATAACCGGGTGACGTCCTTCCTTGATGTCGATAACCAGCGAATCGTTTACTTCGGGACGAATATACCGGTTTTCCACGGCCGACTTCACGAACGACAACAAGCAGTCGAGCCGCGCAATGAGATTGGAATCGAGTTGTATGGCAGGAATATACTCCGTCAATGCAAGAATCAAATCATTGAACAACTGCGTTTCCAATGAAAGGATTTTCTCCTCCGCCCCCAAAATCTTCTCCTCGTATTCTTTCAACTCTTGGGTAATATAACGCTCTGCGCTCACCAACGTCTGCTTTCTGATCCAATCGGAAGGAACCTTGTCCTTGTGAGTATTGCGCACTTCGATGTAATACCCGAATACGTTGTTATACCCGATTTTCAAGCTGGGAATACCTGTTTTCTCGCTCTCGCGCTGCTGCACGTGCAACAAATAGTCTTTCCCCGAATAGGAAATCTCTCGCAACTCGTCGAGTTCGTCGTTCACACCCTTGCGGATAATTCCTCCCCGATTCACCAAATTGGGCGCATCGGGATTAATTTCATGTTCGATTCGGTCCCTGATGATCGTACAGCAATTCAGTTGCTCCCCGATACGTTGCAATACAGGTTCATCGCTCTGCTCGCAAACAGCCTTGATAGGCTCTATCGCCGACAATGCCACCTTCAACTGAACCACCTCGCGAGGCGAAATACGCCCCACCGCCACTTTCGAAATGAGGCGTTCCATATCGCCTATCGTATCGAGTTGCGGATCGATAACCTCCCTAACTTCGGGGTGGCGGAAAAAGAACTCCACTCCGTTCAACCGATCCTCGATAGGCTTCACATCTTTCAACGGAAAGACAACCCACCGTTTGAGCATACGTGCCCCCATCGGGGTGACAGTCCGGTCTATCACGTCGAGCAGGCTCTTTCCCCCTTCGTTCATCGGAGAAAGCAATTCGAGACTCCGCACCGTGAATTTATCCAATCGCACATATCGCTCCTCCTCGATACGAGACAGCGATGTAATGTGCGAAATCTGCGTATGCTGTGTAATATCCAAATAATGAAGCAGAGACCCCGCGGCGATAATGGCGTTGGGCATATTGTGAATTCCGAAACCTTTGAGGTTTTTCGTCTCGAAGTGACGTAATAAGCGATCCGAAGCGGCATCCTCGGTATAAACCCAATCGTCCAACTCGAAAGTAAAAAAACGGGAACCGAAATGCTCCTCGAACAATTTCCGTTTCGTGCGTTCGAACAGCACCTCTTTCGGAGAGAAATTGCCCAACAGCTTGTCCACATAGTCGAAATCTCCCTCGGCGGTCAAGAACTCACCCGTCGATATATCGAGAAAAGCCACACCCACTTTGTTACCTTTCCCGAAATGAACACCCGCCAAGAAATTATTCTCTCGGTGATCGAGAATATTGTCGTTAATCGACACACCCGGTGTTACCAATTCCGTAATGCCGCGCTTGACCAATTTTTTTGTCAGTTTCGGGTCTTCCAGCTGTTCGCAAATAGCCACCCGTTTTCCGGCACGCACCAATTTGGGAAGGTAAGTATCGAGAGCATGATGGGGAAAACCGGCCAACTCCACATACTGGGCGGCTCCATTTGCCCGGCGAGTCAATGTAATCCCCAATATTTCCGATGCCACCAAAGCATCGTCCGAAAACGTTTCATAAAAGTCTCCCACCCTGAAAAGCAATATCGCATCGGGATGCTTGGCTTTCATCTCGATATACTGTTTCATCAGCGGAGTTTCGACAATTTCCTTGGCCACGATATATTTCTTTTATATTCGTATGAATAATCCTGTTTAAGAGAAACAAAGATAACATTTTCGACCGGAATTGTGAAATTAAAAAAATGTAAGAAACCGTTTTTATTTTTTTCTATTCCCCTCTTCATCGCTGCCACTCCCCCATTCCCCCACTCTCCCCTGTGTTTCGAAAAACAAAAAGTCAGCTCTTAAAACGACGAGTAAAATTTATGCTTCTCTATTGAAACAGCTCTCTCCCTCCTCCCGCCAGACCTTGTAACATTCGAAACATTTCGCTCCTCCCCTTACCGCGTCCCGTAGCATTACGGGGTGTTTTGCAACGCAAAATATAGCGTAGGACGGAGGGGTTAAAGAAATACCAGCAGTAAAAGCAACAGAGACAAGACTTCTCTCCCCCCCTGCTCATCGTAGATGAGATGGGACGAGTTCACCACCGACAAACTATACTTTCAGGAAAATATTTTTCCGATACAGAAAATAAAGGAAGAACCAGCAACAAGCGACATATCCTGCACGAAGGACGACCGCACCGGCAGGCTCACCGGCATATTCTCCCACCCATTGGGACATACCTCCGAACAAAAACTTATTCATGTGAGAAAATCCTACCACCTGCTGTGCCAGATAAATCGTTATCGAATTTAGTCCTATCACTCGGAAAAAGAGAGTCCACGATTTCCACCCTTTCACATCAACGATATAGTAGAACAAAGCGAATAACAAGAACGAAAGCCCTCCCACGAAACAGGTAAACGAACTGCTCCAAAGCATTTTGTTAATCGGGAATACGGTATTCCAAACCAGCCCTATGGCGACCAACACAACCCCGATTCCCGACAACAGCAAACTCTTTCTCTCTCCGCTTCCCAAGCGGGTAGAACGGACGATTTCCCCCGCATAAATTCCCAATAATGCCGTGACTATCGCCGGAAGCGTGCTCAGTAAACCTTCCGGGTCGAAATTACCGTATATCAATTTCCCCGGCAAACAATGCCGATCGATATATCCGACCAGATTCCCTTCGATAGAAAGAGGGGAAGCCCCCGCAGCATCGGGAGCCGGCACAAAAGCCAACAGCAACCAATAACCCACCAAGATAAAGACAATCAAACCATATTGTACCGACTTTTTCAAACTCATGTAAATGAAAGCCCCGAACATCCACGCCAGCCCGATACGCCCCAAAACGCTTGCCAAGCGCACATCGGGGAAATTCAACTGTAAGAATCCGTTATACAAGAATCCCAGCAAAACGAGGGTGACACCCCGGCGGAGAACCCTCAGGTAAATGTGTTTGTCGCTCGATCCGCTCCCCCTTTGCTTGGCCAATGAAAACGGGAAAGATATACCTGCGATAAACAAGAACAGGGGGAATATCATATCGTGTTGGGTAAACCCGTCCCACGGGACGTGCCGCATGTGCCCCGCTATGACATCGCCCACCGCCGTCGGGTGCAAGGCATTCAAGGCGACTACCAACGGGGCGAAACCCATAATAAAAAGCATATCGAATCCCCGAAGGGTATCCAATGACAACAAACGTGTGTTTTTCTTTGTTTCCATATCCGAATTTTGTTTTTCTTATAGTATACAAGCGACTCGGCTCGTTTATCCAATGATGCGTTACACTCCCTAATCCGCACCCGCAGCGATCCCGATCGAATGTATGTCTCTGCCTATTTCGACAACAGCTTTTTTATCCGTTCCACATCGTCTTCCCGTTCCAGGGGAATAATTCCCCGTTGATAGAAATCTTCGAAATCCGAGAGAAAGTCCTCTTTTAGCTCTTCCTTGTATCGCAGGTATATCTCTTCCGCCTCGGCATATCGACCTTGAAAAAGAAGGGATGCCGCAAGATTTGTATAAATGGTATGATGAGTAGAATCATATTTTAACCCCTCACGGGCATACCGTTCAGCTTCTTCAAAATTGCCCTGAACGAGAAATAAGCATGAAAGGTTATTGCACGCTCGTACTAAACCCGGCTCGTAGACTTGTGGATTCGCCGCTGCAAGCCGTCTATAAATCTCCATGGCGGAAAGATACATCTCCCCACTCTCCTCATAACGTTGGGTATTGTCATACAAACAGCCTAAATTATTTTGTATCCCCGCCAAATCCGGCTCGTAGACCTGTGGATTCGCTGCCGCGAGCCGTCGACGAATTTCCATGGCGGAAAGATACATCTTCTCGCTATCCTCATAACGTTGGATATTGTAATACAAACAACCTAGGTTATACTGAGTATCTGCCAAATCCGGCTCGTAGACCTGTGGATTCGCCGCTGCAAGCCGTCGACGAATTTCCATGGCGGAAAGATACATCTTCTCGCTATCCTCATAACGTTGGATATTGTAATACAAACAACCTAGGTTATACTGAGTATCTGCCAAATCCGGCTCGTAGACCTGTGGATTCGCCGCTGCAAGCCGTCGACGAATTTCCATGGCGGAAAGATACATCTTCTCGCTATCCTCATAAC
>ENA-OOZT01001739-OOZT01001739.1-human-gut-metagenome-genome-assembly--contig:-NODE-1739-length-13898-cov-2.292133_pt1 | contig 13898 bp, 10 predicted proteins | sample MGYA00241192_ERZ501407 | MGnify/ENA primary metagenome ERZ501407 (study PRJEB25962, sample SAMEA2042911) | human gut metagenome | biome: human gut; feature: human-associated habitat; material: faeces...
GTACTGGGCGTCTGCTTTTTGCATCGGGAAAAGAAAAGGAGGAGCATCTTTGAACACTTCCAACAACTTACCGCAGCTTCCGCCGCCGAGGAAAAGTCCGGGGCGCTGGCTCTACGCCGCATGGCTCGGTGCCAGCATTCTGCCGCTCCTGATCCAGCCGGCTTCGGCCACAACGATCTGGGAAAAGGCGACGGAGATCATGAAGGACGTCTACCAGCAAATTCTTCTCATCTCCACCATCGCTGCCATCGTCACCGCATCCGTCGCGCTTTTGATGATGAATTTCTCCCGCAGCGGCAGAACGGTCGAGGAATCGCGTGCATGGCTCAAGCGCATCGCGATCACCTGGGCGATCCTGAACGGTCTCGGCTTCATCATGGCCTACGTCACGCCGTTCTTCTCCGGCGGTCAGTGGACGGCATAAAGCATGGGGATTCTTGACGGCGTTGTCGAATGGATCTCCGAACAGATCATGCACGGTCTGGACCTCATCAACACGTCGGTACTCGGTGCGCTTGGCTGCGGGATGGACACGTTTCTGCGCTACTTCCCGGCAGCCGAGACGATGTACGATATTTTTACCGCCATCGGCATTGGGCTGATTCTCTTGATGTGGGTCTGGAACCTGTTCAAAAACTACTGGCTGGGCGCTGGCTTTGAAGCAGAGCACCCGGTCAAGCTGACCTTCCGCGCGATCATCTTCATCATGCTTACCTACTGCGCGAAAAGCATCGTTGAAATCGTCCTGAAGATCGGCGGCACGCCATATGACTGGATTTTATCGTCCGAGCTGCCGCCGCTCAGCTTTGCGGATTTCAATTCCGTCATGCTGGTCATCATCGGCGCTTGCGCAAACGGTGCGGTCACGCTGATCGTGCTCATCATCGTTGTGCTGCTGGCGTGGAACTACCTGAAGCTGCTCTTTGAAGCCGCCGAGCGGTATATCCTGCTCGGCGTTCTTGTTTACACCGCGCCGGTCGCATTCTCGATGGGCGGCTCTCAGTCCACAGCAAATATCTTCAAGGCATGGTGCCGGATGCTGGGCGGGCAGGTGTTTCTGCTGCTCATGAACGCATGGTGCCTGCGGCTGTTTACCAGCATGGTCGGCACGTTTATTGCAAATCCGCTTTCCCTTTAGAACGCAGCGCAAAAGCTTGTTACTCACGGAGCAGCCACTCGATGAGGTTTTCGGATTTGATGCCGTCATAAGAGGCATCGAACCCCGGTTCAAGGGACAACACGTTTTTTTCGTAGTTATCGCGGATACTCTGCAGCGGGGCAAGCTCCCGTTTCCGCACGTCCTCGCTCATCATGGACTCCGTTACCTGGATATACTTTTTCTCGTCGGCAGTCGTTGCGATGAAATCCACCTCCGCATTGCCAATCTTGCCAATCGCTACATCATAGCCCCGGCGAAGCAGTTCAAAGTAAACAACATTCTCGATGGCGTGACCGCTGTCCCGATTACGAAAGCCCAGCAGATAATTGCGAAGACCGATGTCAACGATATAGTATTTTCCGAGTGTACGGAGGTAGGCTTTGCCTTTGATGTCAAATCGCTTGATCTCATAGAAAAAGTAGCTCTCCAGAAGCGCGTTCACATATGCCAGCACCGTATGGGCGCTGGGCGCACCTTTGCGCTTGCCGTCATCCAGGAGTCCTTCGTTTACCAGCGTATTGCCGATGGAGGCAATGGAAACACTGGAGCCGATATTGTCGGCGAGGAACAGGATGATTTTCCGCAGCAGCGTAGGGTCGGTGATTTGCTTTTGCCCCCTGCGCTTATCTCGCTCCAGAATGTCACGAATCACGACTGTGGAATAGATGCCATCGAGGAGCGACAGCGTCTTTTCCTGTTCCAGCCCAACATCAGCAATGCCGGGCATTCCTCCGAAACGCATATAAGCGTCAAAAACCTCGCGCAGCTCGTAGCGTTCACCGTTCTTATCAAATACCTGCTTGCGGAGCCCACCGAGGGCGCTTTGCGTTTCCCGAACCTCGAAGTCGTGGAAAGCAAGGAACTCTCGGAAAGAAAGCGGCAGCATTTTGATTTCCACGCACCGTCCGGATAGATAGGTAGAATACTCCGAAGAAAGAAGGTAAGCGTTTGACCCGGTGACATAGATATCGCAGTCAAAATCTACACGGAAGGCGTTGACCGCATCCTCCCATGCTTCGATCCGCTGAAGCTCATCGAAGAAAAGATACATCCGCTTTCCGGGGACACTGCGCTCTTTCACATACCGATAGATATCGTCGGCGCTCATCCCTCGGAAATCAAAGGATTCAAAATTCATCTCGATGATCTGCTCCGGCAGAACACCGGTATCTTTCAAGTGCTGTACCATCAGTTTCAGCAGACTGGACTTGCCGCAGCGGCGAATGCCAGTTATCACCTTGACCGGCTCGGTATCCTGGAAGCCAATCAGCTTCTTCAGATAAATATCGCGCTTTTTTAGTTCGTGGGAATCTATCATGCCAAACACCTCCTGTGGCATTAGTATAGCACCACCTAAACAAATAATCAAGTTTTTGCACTCAAATGCAAAAACTTATAGCATTCGACAATTTATGCAGTATTGCCGCGTCCGAAATGCCATGTCTCATTTCTCCTTGGTATCTTGTAATGCGGCAGAAAGGAATATCCTTTCCTATGAGAAAACGATTCTTTTTGAACTGCCTGCTGATCCTCACCCTCGTTATAGTTATGTCAACTAACGCATTCGCTATTTCGGAGAGTGATGTAGAATCCGCAGTCAGTGCTTCCGGGAAGGAAGCTGTTTCTGGCAATGTACTGGTGTGGTTTCTGTGCGCCATTGCCTTTTTGAAAGTGTCGCAGAAGATCGACAGTTTCCTGTCCAGTCTCGGTCTGAACGTTGGGCATACCGGCGGCTCCATGCTCTCTGAGGCGATGATCGCCATGCGCGCCATCAACACCGCGACCAGCGCGGTCGGCAGCGCATTGGGAAGCCGCAGCCGTCACGGTTCTGCTCCTGCATCCGGGAAATCCGGCAGTGGAAGCGCGGCTGCGGCAGGCTTTTTCAGCGGCGGACTTGCCGGTATGGCAAGCCGTAAAATCGCAAGCGATGCGGTACGCACGGCGACGACAGAGAAAAACATCGTCCAGCCGCAGCAGACCGAGGCGACCGTCAGCCGGACACACGCGAGCAGCGACACCCATTCCGGTTCGCAGTCCGCTTCTGAGCAGCAGCGGCAGAATACCAGCCAACTTGACCAGAATCAGCAGACGGTTTCTTCCCGCGCCGTAAACTCGGAACAGCGTGAAAAGTCCCAACAAGCGCTCCACGAATCCCAGCATTCTATGGATGCCAGCCAGCTGCATCAGGATACACAGACTGCGCAGGAGCAGCAGTTCCACGCGGCGCTGCAGACCGAGGATCAGCAGGCATCGCATCTGGCGTTCCAGTCAGAACAGGGCGAGTTTGTCGGCTCTGTGGTGCAGTCGGATGAATTTGATGCAAGCAGCGAAGAAGCCCGAACGGAACAGTCGCAGGTCATGCAGTCTGCCTTGCAACAGGAGCAGATCGGTGTTACCCAGCGCGAGGTGCAGTCCGAGGAAAGCCACCATGCACAGCATGATACGATGGATGGTTTCCACACGGAACAGTCTGGAATCACGCAGCATACCCAGCAGGATACGCAGACCGTCACCTTCGGGCAGGTGGAATCGCAATCCCAACAACATACTGCGCAGTCTAACAAGCAGTTCTTCTCTGTCCGCAATGGCCTTTCCAAAACTACCATTGCGGAGCGGACGGTTCAAGCACAGGAGCGCCCCGGCAGATTCCTGCACAGCAGAACACCATCTGCTGCGCCCGCTTCTGCCCCGGCAAATGAAGCGCCTGCCGCCTGGCCTGCGCCGATCCCGTCCGCACCGACGCAGTTCCGCAGCTTCGGTGGAACGCTTTTTGCAAAATCACTTTATCAGGGCGGCGCGTTTGCCAACGACGTGATCGGCACGGTTGCCAAGGGTGATTACCGCACGACCGGCTCCATCACCGGCGAAACTGCGACGCGCTCTCTTCTGTCCTATATGGGCTTCACAGCGCTCGGCGAACACGCAACCAACATTCCGCGCTATCAGGACGTGGAGATCGGCGGCGGCCGCATCACAGGACGCGAGTTCACGCCAGAGCATCCGCGCGGCATTGATTTCTGTATGTACCATGCCGACCAGTACGCCCAACCGAAGGGCGATTACAGCAAGGTCTACTCCGCGGACGACGCCGCATGGTATAAGCAGTACGCAGCGGACACTGTAGAACGAAAGCCCTATCAAACGGAGGACGGCAAGATTGCCTATCACGAAAAGATCGTGCAGAAGCTGCCGAATCCACCGCAAAGAAAAGATCGGATGTGAGAACCTATGAGTCAGGAACAGCGGGACAGCTATGTGATCCCGCCAAACTTTATTGAGGGCGGTTCGTTCTTCGGCGGCTTATTCAAGGCGCGAAACGTGGTCGAGGCGGTCATCCTTGCCGCCGGCACCGGGCTTCCGATCCTGACGCTCTCGCTGACGCTAACCGTCCGGATCATCCTGCTCTGCCTGACCTCGCTGCCGCTGGCGCTTCTGGCGCTCATCGGGATCGCGGGGATGCCGCTCTCATCCTATATCATTCTCTTTTTTCGCTTTCTGCGCAACCGCAGAAACCTGAACAAAAGTGGCGGCAAAAGCAGCCGAAAACAGGCAATCCTCCCGACGTGGGATAAAAAGTCCGGCCCCAGCACGGCTGTGCAGCCCGCCGCCTATAAAAAGGACGGCAGCCGCATCCGCTTTGCAAAGGACACGCGCCGCCTGATGCTGGACACTGCCTATCGGCAGAAGAAGCAGGCGGAACGCCCCGGCAATCCGCTTGCAGCGTATGTGCCGATTCAGAAAATCGAAAACGGCATTGTCTACACGACCGACCACCGATTTATCAAGATCCTGGAGATCGTGCCGATCAACTTCTTACTCCGCAGCGCAAGAGAGCAGCGGAACATCGTGTATTCGTTTATCAGCTATCTCAAAATCGCGCCCGTGAAGCTGCAGATCAAGGTCATTACGAAACGCGCGGATATGAACCGGCATATCGAAACCGTGCGCCGGGAGATGGCGCAGGAGACGAACGAAAGCTGCCGGATGCAGCAGGAGGACTATCTGAAGCTGCTCAAAAAGCTCGGCTCCAGAGAAGCCATTGCGCGAAGATTTTTTCTCATCATGGAGTATGAACCGCTCCCCGGCGCGAAGAAAGACCGCGAGGAAGCGGATGCCATTTCGTCGCTGCAAACAGCAGCACGGACGACGGCAAATTATCTCCGGCAATGCGGCAACAGCGTCGTCCAGCATGAAAATGAGGACGAAGCTGCCGCCGAAATGCTCTACACGTTTCTCTGCCGCAGAGAAAGCACGGATGTTCCGTTTTTGCAGCGCATCTCTCGTATTACATCCAACTACATAAAGGCAGGCTGTTCCATCGACGAAATTCCCGTCGGTGATTTTTTTGCGCCCTCGCAGCTGGATTTTACGCATGGCAGCTATCTCTACATTGACGGAACGTACTATGCGTATCTGCTGGTGCCGTCGGACGGGTATAAATCCGAGGTTCCTGCGGGGTGGCTGAGTCTGCTGGTCAACGCCGGAGACGGCATTGACCTCGACGTATTTCTGACACGCCAGCCAAAGGATCGCATGATCCGCAAGCTCGGCCAGCAGCTTCGCATCAATCGCAGCAAGATCAAGGAAACCAGCGACACCAATACAGACTTTGACGACCTCGACAGTGCCATCCGCAGCGGCTATTTTCTGAAAGACGGTCTGAGCAACCATGAGGATTTCTACTATCTGAATCTGCTCATCACCGTGACGGCGGATAACCCGGACGATCTGGACTGGAAGTGTGCGGAGATGAAAAAGCTGCTCATTTCGCAGGATATGAACGTGCAGAGCTGCAATTTCTGTCAGGAACAGGCGCTCCGCTCGTCTTTTCCGCTCGTGAAGCTGGATAAATCGCTCTTTGAACGCAGCAAGCGGAATGTGCTGACGCTGGGCGCGGCAAGCTGCTATCCGTTCACGGCGTATGAGCTGTGTGACGACAACGGTATCCTGCTCGGCGTCAACAAACACAACAATTCTCTTATCATCGTGGACATCTTTGATTCGCGCATCTACAAAAACGCCAACATCGCCATTCTCGGCACGAGCGGCAGCGGCAAGACCTTTACCATGCAGCTCATGGCGCTGCGGATGCGGCGCAAGGGTATCCAGGTGTTTATCGTCGCGCCGCTCAAGGGTCACGAATTTCATCGGGCCTGCTCCAACATCGGCGGCGCGTTCATTCAGATCTCGCCCGCATCCCCCAACTGCATCAACGTCATGGAGATCCGGCAGACAGACCGCTCGGTCGATGAACAGCTCGACGGCAGCACGGTCGAACACTCCATGCTGGCCGCCAAGATCCAGCGGCTGCACATCTTTTTCAGCCTGTTGATCCCCGACATGAACCATGAGGAACGGCAGCTTCTCGACGAAGCTATGATCCGTACCTATGCCAAAAAAGGCATTACGCACGACAATGACACGCTCCGCGACCCCAAGCACCCGGAACGATACCGCGAGATGCCAATTCTGGGCGATCTGTATGCGGTACTCAAGGAATCTTCCTCTACGCTGCGGCTGGCAAACATTCTGAACCGGCTCGTCAGCGGCTCTGCCAAGACATTCAACCAGCAGACGAATGTTTCGCTCGACAATAAATACATCGTTCTGGATATTTCGGAGCTGACTGGCGACCTTTTGACCGTTGGGATGTTCATGGCACTGGATTTTGTCTGGGATAAGGCGAAGGAGAACCGTACCGAGGAAAAAGCCATCTTCATCGACGAGTGCTGGCAGCTCATCGGCGCCAGCAGCAACCGTCTGGCAGCGGAGTTTGTGCTGGAGATTTTCAAGATCATCCGCGGCTACGGCGGCTCGGCCGTCTGTGCAACGCAGGACCTCAATGACTTCTTCGCGTTGGAGGACGGCAAATACGGCAAGGGCATCATCAACAACTCCAAGACCAAGGTGATCTTGAATCTGGAGGATGAGGAAGCCCAGCGCGTCGGCTCCATTCTGCATCTTTCTGAAGCAGAGCTGATGGAGATCACGCACTTTGAGCGCGGCAGCGCCCTTATCAGCACGAACAATAATAATGTCGCCGTTGAGATTAAATGCAGCGAACTGGAAAAGGAACTCATCACCACCGACCGCAGGGAGCTTCAGGAACTGCTGAAGCGGAACGGCAAAATAGAGCGTGTCTGATTGGAGGATTGGAAGATACTGTGATACTCTGCTTTGCGGTGCGGTCTGCCCTCTTTCTTTTGGTTTTGGGTATAAGAAAAGCACCTCCGCAGAGATGCTTTCTTAATACTGTTTGAAATTGTTTAGATTAGGTTGCTCGGAATAAAACAGTTATCCGCGTCAATCGGGATCGGCTCCTGGCACATACAGATGATGCCGCCGTTGCCACGGATCAAAGAAGCCTTGTCAATTACGCTGTACTTTTTGATCTCCCGTCGGTCGGGCGCTGCACTCTTTTTGATTTCCAACGGATGAATGACATTGTTTTCCTCAACGAACACATCAATTTCCTTTGCATTGGAATCCCGGAAGTAAGTGAGGTTCACCTTGGACTTTGCGTAGGCGTAGTTCTTGACCAGCTCCATCACAACATAGTTCTCGTAGTAATGGCCGCTTGCAGCGCCGCTGCGCAGTGTATCTGGTGTCAGCCACATAGACAGATATGCACAAAGCCCGGTATCACAGAAGTACAGCTTTGGCGTTTTGCTGAGACGCTTGAGCTCATTGTTGGAATAGGAAGCAAGCAGATAGATGATGCGCAGTCCTACAAGCACGTTCAGCCATTCCTTTGCCGTGCTTGGGGCAATGTCGGCAGATTCCGCCAATGTGGAATAATTGACCTGCTCCGACACGAGCGAGGCGCATCCAACAAGGAACTTGCGAAAACGCACAGCATCGGTGATGCCGCCGGCTTCGGTTGCATCACGCATCAGGTAGGTATCGATGTAGGAGTTGAAATACTCCTGTCTGAGTTCATCATCCACGCCCTGCACCTGCGGCATACCGCCCTCCCAAATGTGCTGGAATACCTGAATTACATCGTTCTTCGGAACTTTCTGCTGCCTTGCCTGCAGCGTGGCAAGCGAAAAATCCAGATCCGTATCGAATACAAACCCTGCTTTTTCTCTTGCGGATAAGCTGTATAGCTCCAGAATGCCAATTCTTCCGGCAAGGGTTTCCTGCACTTTTTTCATCATATTGTACTGCTGAGAACCAGTCAGCCAGATAAGGCCCTTTTCATCACTCTCGTCGCAAATGATCTTGATTTGCTCAAACAGCTCCGGTGCTTTCTGCACCTCATCAATAAGGACCGGCGGCTTATAGGTCTGAAAGAACAGCACGGGGTCAGACTGTGCGAGCTCTCTTGCCATTGTATTGTCCATCGTGACATAGGTTCTGCTGCTTTCTGCAAGGTGCTTTAACATCGTCGTTTTACCGACCTGCCTCGCACCTGTAACAAGGATGACCTTGAAAAAATCATTGAGCTTTAAGAACTTGCGCTCAAGCTCTCGTGTGATATATGCCATAACGCGCCTCCGTGTTTTTAGGATAATCTATGGTATATCATATTTTATCATAATTTTCTCGTTTCATCAAGAGAATATACGCATGATGGCTTTTAACTTTTCTGTAAATGCTCAAAAATCCAAACGGTTCATTCATATGCAAAGTCCTCTACGCAAATCCGTAAAGACTTCGGACGCGGCGCTGGAACAGTCCGCCTTTGCAGCACGCAGTCCATCTTGCATCATGGCGTTAAATTCAGCATCCGTCATTTCAACGCGGACAAGTGTCTCTGAAATATCGTGTTGCTTCTCAATCCCATCTACCAAATTTCCTACATTGGGCTCTGCGTGGGTCGTGAAAGTTACCGTTCTCGTATCCAAACGAATCGCCTCCCATTTGTCTCCAGCATATATGAATACGCCTAAAATTGCAATCAATTTTGCAGCTTTGAAAGCAACATCTTTTCTCTAAAATCATCTTTGCGTACACAATACGTCTTTTATACATACAGCAGCCATCTTCAGATCTGACGGCTACAGCTTGTACGTATTCTGTGCGGCAGCTATACGCACAAAAATTAGAGGTGACAACTATGAAAACCCGCGCACAGATCTACTCGCACGAAGCCAGCGGCATCCTGCGGGATATTTCCACCTATGGCGTTCTGACACAGAAACAGATTTTGGGTCTGTATCCGCAGAAGGATGAGCAGATCAAAAATCTACTGTCCTATCTCTGCAAGCAAAAGCGGCTGTTCCTCGTGGACGGCTTCTATTCCCTGACGCCGGAGCTGCCAAAAGACCGCGACCGTGGTTTGGAAGCAGCGGTCACAGTACTGGCAGACTTTATGGAGCAGGTCGAGTATCACGCCGCAGGAGAATATCCTGTGAAGATCATCTTTCTTGCCGGCGGCGAGGTCTATGAAATCCTCTACGCCGAACCCGGCAAAGAAGCCATTTTGAATCTGCTGCTTGCACGTCCGGAACAAGAACCGCCCGCGCGGCTGGTCATTCTGGAGGATGCCGCGCAGGTCGATCTGCTCGCCATCCCAAATGTGCGCGCATACTGTCTGCTGGATGGTGATGGAAGTGTTCAATATCTTCAAGAACTCATGTAAAAGGACGGATGCAAAGTCTGCATCCGTCCAGAAAATAAACTATATAAATTACATTTCAGTCGTTGCAATATACTGTTGCCACCAGCCTTCTGTGAGAAGCGAGCAGCGCAGATTTCATTTGCTGATCTGTGATCTCGCCCCTTGCCCAACAAGCAGAGAGCGTTTTGGCATAGTCAGAAACCGGAACGCCTTCAATCGCATTGATCGCGTCGGCTGCCTTGACCGCAGCAATTCGGCGGTTTTGTATTTGATCCATAACAACCGCTCCTTTCACACATCGTATTTTCTCAGTTCAGTATAGCCTAGATTCTAAATAAAATCAATTTTCTTTTTTTGAAGCTCTATTTCACACTATGGAGGTTATCTATGAACCGTGCGCTTTTATCCAAGCGAATATCCTCGCTGCTGGCAGAGGTCTCGCGGCTGAGCAATGCGCTTTGCGCCATGAACACGATGGACTTGCAGCGTTACCCGGAAAACTATGAGCTGCTTTCCACTGATGCAGCACTCCGCGCGGAGCAGATCGCCTGCCGGATGCGGCATCTGGTCTATGGCTTTACCACCGTGCAAAAGCATGAATACCTGACCTCCGCCGCCAACGTCCTCGGCATCACGATCACTGCGCAGCCGGGGCTGGTGGAAATTACGCTGCCGGGTCTGCTTCCTAAGAAAAAGCAACGCAGCGCCGAATATCTGACCGACCCGCTGAGTCAGGCGCTCGGACAGTTTGTCAAAGATCATCCTCTTTCCCATTTTGAGTCGTGCATCATCTGCTTCTGCCATATCTATGCGGTATCTGGCGGACGCGGCCGCATCCGGGACTACGACAATCTGGAAATGAAGCAGATTCTGGACGTCGTCTGCGCCTATCTTATGATGGATGACAATGGGCTTTTGTGCAACGTCTATAACACCACGGAGTTAGGCGAGGAAGATGTCACAAAGCTCTTTGTAATGGATCAAGATATGTTTCCGGGCTGGCTGGAAGAGCATCAAAATGCGCTGGAAACCATGTCGGATTTTTAAGCGTTTTTCACCATCCTTTTTCAGATACCGCTGCGCATGGTGTTTTCCCTTGAAACATCAGGCGTTTTCGCTTGACCGACAGCGCAAAAATTACCGAAGTTAAGAGCCGATACGGTAAAAGAGGTCACTTTTATGAATCCGACGCAACTTCCCACTGATGGCACGCTTCCGCTTCTTGTGCTGCAGATCATTGCCGTCTCCGGCGAGTTCCCGGCTGCTTTTTCCGGCCACTTTCCGGGCGGCTGCAGCTATATCGAAAGCGTGATCGGCAAGCTCAAAAAGGACGGGCTGCTCCGTTCGTATACCAAGAACGGTTTGCGTGGACTCAGGCTGACCGCAAGCGCCAAACGGCTGCTGCTTCAAAAATATCCGGTTGATCTCGCGCCCTATCTTACAGGCACGTCCGAAACAAACTCTTTGAAGTCAGAACCAGAGCGCCGGCTGCGGCTGCACCGGATGGCAGAGACGCTTTTGATCCTGCACAACGCGCAAATCCCGTCGCTGCCGTGGGAAAAGCCATCTATGCAAGACTGGCTCTCAAATCCCACTCTATTTCCGGTCTACTATTCCTCCCGCGAGTTCAAAGCTCTCGGCAGTCTTTGCACCAAAATCTGCAATTCCCGCATGACGGGCGTGCTGTTCACAAAACAAGCCATCTTTCCAATCTACAACATGGCTTCGACCTTTCCAAGATGGGCGTACAATGCCGAGATCCGGCTCAAGGCTGTCTTACAGACAGAATTTCGCCGTAATACACAGTTCGCGATCGGCGGCATTGTGTTCGGCAGCTCACCTATGCAGATACCTGCGATCCTGAATGGCATGGCGCAGAACCATTTCCTTTTGGATGGCAGCTATCCGCATTTCTATTTTCTGACGCTCGACCACTTTGGTGAGATCGGTGCAATCAAATTATGTCAACCAGATATACAGGAGCAGTTGAATGAAATCCTCTCGGAAAACCTCCTGCCGCCGTCTCCCGCAATGCCAATCGAACATGACGCTCTGGAGCAGGACGGGTCGCCCGTCCTGTTTTCGTATCTCTGCGATCTGCCAAGGCTGCACCGGTTCCGCTGTGCGCTGACGCTGCGGAACCAGACTGGCAGCATTCTCTGCTTTGACTATCAGGCAGAGGCGCTGCGGGAGGTGTTCGGTGCGCAGGTCAATATCACAAGCATCGACTTTGCCGCTTATGAAAGGGTGTTGCTCCATCAATAAGAAACAGAAGATCACGCTGGCCTGTTTTCTGCCTGTCGCACTGGCCGCGCTTTTCTATGCGGGCGGCTATCTTGCGCAGTTCATCTACAACTATCAGGCATGGACAGCCGAAGGCGGCACGCCGTACAGCGGCACCTCGCCGCCGATGCCGGACGCCGCGTTCGGCGTCTGCCTCCGGTTCGTATTCCGCTTTCCATACGGTCTGTACGGCATGGGCGTCTTTCTGGCGGCAATCGTACTTCTTGTCGTGGCGATCATGCACATGGGCGCCGGCGGCGACGGGCAGTACGACAAGACCAGAAACCTGACATATTCCCACAAGGGAACCTACGGAACCGCCGGTTTTCTCAATCCAAAAGAAGCCGGGCAGGTGCTCGACTTTGTACCGGACCTGCGCAAGCATCACGGCACGATCCTCGGCGAAGTGGATGGTCGTGTGGTCTGTATCCCGGAGAAAACGCGCTTCAACGGCAACCTCGCCGTCTATGGCGCAAGCGGCTCGAAAAAGACGCGCGCGTTCTGCGTCAACATGATTCTTCAATGCGCGGCGCGGAAAAGCTCGCTGGTTATCTGTGATCCGAAGTCGGAATTGTACGAAAAAACCAGCGCGTATCTGCGCGATCAGGGCTATACCGTGCGCGTGTTCAACTTGGTCACGCCTGCGTCGTCAGATTCGTGGAACTGCCTGTCCGAGATCGACGGGCAGGAGCTGATGGCACAGCTTTTCTGCGACGTTATCATCCGCAACACAGGCAGCGACCGGGGTGACCATTTCTGGGACAGCGCTGAGATGAATCTTCTCAAGGCGCTTGTGCTGTTTGTCGAGCGCAGCTATCCACCGGAGCGTCGGAACATTGGCGAGGCGTATCAGCTGCTTGTAAGCTGCTCGGAAAAGGAGCTGAACGAACTGTTTGACGCGCTCCCACTGGGGCATCCGGCCAGAGCGCCGTACAGTATCTTCCGGCAATCGTCGGAGAGCGTGCGCGGCGGCGTCATTATCGGTCTCGGCTCCCGGCTGCAGGTGTTTCAAAATGCGGACATTCGCGCCATCACCAGCCATGATGAGATCGATCTGGAACTACCGGGCAAGCAGCCGTGCGCTTATTACTGCATCACGAGCGATCAGGACAGTACCTTTGATTTCCTGTCCTCGCTGTTTTTATCATTCATCTTTATCAAGTTGGTTCGATACGCCGATCAGAACTGTCCGGGCGGCTGTCTGCCGGTTCCCGTCCATGTGCTTGGAGAGGAGCTTTGCGCCTGCGGCGTTATCCCCGATCTCAGCCGAAAGATCTCCGTGATCCGTTCCCGGAACATCAGTATGTCCTGCGTGTTCCAGAATCTCGCCGGTCTGCAGAACCGCTATCCCAGCAACCAATGGCAGGAAATTCTCGGCAACTGCGACGTGCAGCTGTTTCTCGGCTGTACAGACGCGCTGACGGCAGAGTTCATTTCCTCACGCTCCGGCGAGGCAAGCGTTGCTGTGACCAGTCAGGCCAAGCAGCTCGGTACATGGCGCATTTCCAACTACACCCCGGAATACCGCGAAACGAGCGGTGTCGGCCGCAGGCGGCTGCTCACGATGGATGAAGTTTTGCGGCTGGACGTGGATAAGGCGCTCGTCATTATCCGTGGGCGCAATATTCTGGAGGTCGATAAATTTGACTACTCCAAGCACTATGAAGCAAAGAAGCTGCGCCCGGACAAAGCGGCGTCGCACATCCCGCGCTGGAGAAGCGAAGCGTCGCCAACACCTGCCACCCCCGTTCCGCGCACTGCCCCAGTGCCCCAAAAGGATACTCCTGCAAAAAAGCAGAAGATCATAACCACCAGCAAGGAATCCATTTTATCCAAACCAAAAAAGGAGGAATGACCCATGCCCAGAAAAAAGGAATTGTCTGTTCCGGA
>ENA-OOZT01001746-OOZT01001746.1-human-gut-metagenome-genome-assembly--contig:-NODE-1746-length-13860-cov-3.556393_pt1 | contig 13860 bp, 4 predicted proteins | sample MGYA00241192_ERZ501407 | MGnify/ENA primary metagenome ERZ501407 (study PRJEB25962, sample SAMEA2042911) | human gut metagenome | biome: human gut; feature: human-associated habitat; material: faeces...
CCTGTGCTTCGGTCACGCCGGTCGGGGATGCCTGTGCGATGGCCTGGTTGGCTTCGGTGGTGCTCTGCTGTGCCTGCTGGATGCTGTCTTGGGCCTGTGTGATTGCCTGATTGGTTTGGTCGCCGGTGGTTGTGGTTTCGTCGGCCATTGCGACTGCCGGAGCGGCAAGGGTTGCCATCACGGCGGTGGTTGCCACTGTGATCTTGGTGATGCCGTGTGTCATGGGGAGTTTCTTCTTTCTCGTGTATGTGTCTTCCTTTTCGGGTTTACCCCGATGTCGGGAGATTACGTGTTTTTGTTTCACAAACATATAGTAACACCTTTTTTTACTAACGCAAATTGTCACTATCATGTGTCTGTGGCAAACCTATATGATGACCCACGGCACGCCGACTGCGACAAAGCGAAAATCCGACAGCCAATATCCCCGTCACGGTGACGCCCGAAACAAAAGCCGCCTTTTTTACGTCCCCCGTGGCATCTCCGGGCAAGGGGGCCTGATCGGGCATGCTGTTGCGCTCCCCCGTGACAAGCAGTCGCAGCGTATTGCCCTGCCCCGTACAGGTGAGGAGCGTGACCTCGTCCTTCCCCTTATGGACACGCAACGATTTCGTGTCGGTAGGAGAGACGATGCGTTTGCTGGTGACTCGATAGGCGAGCGTGTTACCCATGACCTTGATATAGAACGGGTCGCCGTCTTCGAGTTCACCGAGCCGGGTGAACAGGGTCGCGCCTTTCAGATTCGAATGACCGGTGATTACGGCGCGCGTATTCTTGCCACCGATAGGCAGACTGGTGCCCGCCAGATGGCCGGCCGCATGTTCGAGCACATCTTGACCAGCTCCGTGGAGGATGGGCATGTCGACGCTGATCTTCGGAATCAGAATCTCACCCATGGCATCCAACCCATTCACGGACAGTTGACGCCGGTATTCGGCATCGCCCTCGAAATTGCCCTCGGTCTTCCCATCGAACACAGGTTCGCCTATCTGTGGCTGACCGCCTTCATAAAGACGCTGATTATATGCGATGGCAGATTGGATGACGCTTTGACGGGAGGATTCCGGAAACAGCGCGGCCGTCTGGCTGACGGATCGCGCCTGCTCGTCAACGGCGCGGTCGCCGAGCGTCTGCTGGATGCGGGGCATGGCGACAAGCACCATGCCCGCGATCAGGCAGATGACTGCGGCGACCGCGTAGATCCGGGAACGGCGGACGAGCCGGCGGGCGCGATTGTCGCGCGCCCGCTTGTCGCGGACCGCATCCGCGACGCTCTCCCACACGTCGGTTTCGGCCGCTGCCGTCACTTCGCGTGCTTTCCGCCGGTGATCGGCATGTGCTTACCGGTGCGCTTGGTTGCGGCCATGCGCATGCGTAGCATCGGCATCATCACGCCGAGCGCGATCAGCATGAGCGCGAATCCGGCGTACAGCCAGATGGTCGGCACCTGGGCCTGTCCGCCCGTGAACGGCAGGGTGGTCAGGCTCGGCTCCCACTGGGCGTACACGGTGGTGCTGCCTTCGGCGGGCAGTGTGACCTTGCCTTCGCCCGGCTGCAGGAAAGTGCTCCCTGCGGGCGGGTTCTTCTCCGTGCTCCATCCGACGAACCGGTAGCCGGGTCGGGTGATCTTCGGCTCCTTCGCGTCACCGGGGATGGTGACGGTGGAGAAGGCGTCGCCGGTCACGTCATCGACATGGCCGATGCCGCCGTTCGGGTTGAACTTCAGGCTGGCACCGTTGATTTTCCACTGCGCGTAGAGCACGGAGGTGTTCTTCGGCGTGGACTTGTCGTTGGCCGTCAGCACGTAGTCGGCTCCCGTGGCGTATGCCTTGCCCTTGCCGTCGGCCTGCGTGTTCCAGCCGGAGAATGTGTAACCAGGACGGTCGAACGGGTTCGTGATGGTCTTCACGGTCTGGTCGACAACACCGTCCACCGTCTTGGTTTCCGAGCCGACGGTTCCGATGTTGCTGTTGTACACCAGGTGTGCGGGGTCGGCCTTCCATTGGGCCCACACGGTGGTGGTTCTCGGTTCAAGCGTGTGTTTGTCGCCCGGTTGCAGGCTTGGGTCGCCGCGTTTGCTGGTGCTCCAGCCGGTGAACGTGTAGCCTGGACGGTCGAAGCTGTTCTGGCTGATGGTCACCGTGTCGCCGGTGTTGCCGGTGGTGTCGGGTGTGCTGCCTGTGGTGTTCGGCCAGTCGTTGCGGTACTGGATGGTTGCCGGGTTTGCCTTCCAGATGGCGTACAGGTCGTTGCCTGCTGGCTTCATCACGTACTGGCTGACGCCGTTCTTGCCTTCGCCGTATGCGGTGCCGGAACCGTCCTTGGCGGTGTCCCAACGAACGAACGTGTATCCGTCGCGGGTGAAACCATTGGCGTTTGTGGTCAGTTCGTCACCGGTCTTGCCGGATTGTGCCGCCGTGTTGCCTCCGGTTGCGCCGTTGCCGTGATAGGTGAGGGTTTGTGCGTTACCGGCCCAGCAGGCATATAGGGTGCTGGAACCACGCAACGTCCACTCGCTGTTAGGTTTCACTGCATTGCCCTTGCAGTCGGCCTGAGTGTTCCACGTGACGAACGTGTAGCCGTCGCGGGTGAATCCGTTGTCGCGCACGTTGATCTTCTCGTCGGTCTTGCCAGTCTGCGGGTCGGTCTTGCCGCCGGTCGCCCCGTTGCCGTCGTAGGTGAGGCTGGCCTGGCCGGGCGTCCACTGCGCGTACAGGGTGAGCGTGCCGTTCGCCGTCCACCTGGCTCCCGGCGCGTACCTGGCGCCGCTCCCGTCCGGGCTGGTGGCCCAGCCGGCGAACGTGTACCCGTCGATCGTCCAGCCGTTCTGGCCGATGGTCGGCGTGTCTCCGGTGTGGCCATCCCAGTTGGGGGTGCCCTGGCCTCCCGTGGTCTTGCCCGCGGGCGGGTTCGGATTGTAGCGGATGTGGGCCTCGTTGGCCGACCATTGGGCGACCATGGTGACGATCCCGTTCGGCTGCGTGGTCAGGTTCGTGACCCACTGGCCGTCGCCGTACGCCTGCTGGTTGTCGGCGCGCTTCCACCCGGTGAACGTGTACCCGTCGCGGACGAACCCGTTCCGGTGCAGGTTCTGGCCGATGTTGTATTGGAACGCCTGGTCCGGGGTGTTGCCGCCGGTCGCGCCGTTGCCGGTGAATCTGACGGTGTACCCGTTGCCGATCCAGTGCGCGTAGACGGTCACGTTGTTGGTGAGCGGCGTGTTGAAATCGTATTTGTTTCCGCCGTTCGGGGCCGTGTACCAGCCGTCGAACCGGTAGCCGGGAATCTTGCCCGTGTCGTCGGCCGCCCAACCGGATTTGTCGGCGGCGGCCGTGTTGTAGGGCACGGTCTGCGATGCGGGCGTGCCGGGCGCGTTGCTGCCGGCGGGCGTGTTCACGTTGTACGACAGGGTGGGGTTGATGGCCCACAATGCGTATACGGTCTTCGCCCTGGCGGGCATGACGATCTCCGTCCTGACGTTCGCGTTCAGCGTGTTCCGGTCCATGGTGTCGCCGACGGGCACGTCCCTGTCGTTGGCGTCCGTGTTCGCGCTCCACCCGTAGAACGTGCGGTTGGTCTTGCCGATCTGGCTGGAATCCCAGCAGTCGGAGTCGGCTTTCGCGGTCGCCAGGGTGATCTTGGCGCCGGCCGGATAGTACACCTGGCAGCCGGATACGGCGCCCGTGTCGGCGATGGTCTGCACCTGCACGCTGCCGTCGGATCGGGTGATCGTCCGCTGACTGGTCCCATCATCCTGTCTGGCGATCGTGTCGGTCAGCACCTTGCGATCGTCGGTGGTGGTTCCGGACTCCGGTTCGGTGTCCCTGTCGGCCGTAAGCCTGACCGTGCCGTTCATCCTGGAGGCGGCGGTTTCGGTTTTGCCGGCCTCGGTGCGCGAGGGCACCTGGCCGGTTCCGCCGTTCGCCTTGTAGGTGAGGACCTGGGTGCGGGTGACCGGCATGCCGAACGTCATGCGCACGCCGTCCGTGCGTTCCGTCGGGTTCTCAAGGTCGTACGAGTAGGTGAACGTGGGGCCGGTCCAAGTGGCGGCCAGACGGTGTCTGACCTGCTGCGCGCCGTTCAGGTTCGACTCGTCGCCCGCATCGTGCTTGATGCCCGCGTACCCGTTGGTCCCGTAGGATGCGAGTTCCGCGTCCCGCGTCCGGTAGGCTCCGTCGAATCCGGAGAGCAGCTGCACGCCCTCGAATTTCAGGTCCGGCCGCGCGTCGAATCCGTCCAGGTCGTTGAATCCGGTGACGCCTTTGAACGTGGAGGGCACGGGCGTGCCGTCCTCGTACGTGAAGCTGACGGTCCACTGGCAGCCGACGCGTTTCGACGTGTCGATGCCGCCCAGAGCCTTGCGCACGCTGGCGGGCACCTTGGTGTTGTCGTAGACGACGTTGATCCAGAACAGGCCGTCGCCGACGATCTTCCCGTTCCCGTCGAACCTGTTCAACTGTCCGATGTTGCCGCCATTCCACTGTTTCAGCGCAATGGTCGCGTTGATCCGGTGTTCGACACCGTCCGGATCCGTCCACGTGCCCGTATTCGGCAGGGTGGCGGATGCGCCGAGTCTGGTCGGCCAGTGGATGCTGCCGCCGGCCTCGTCCCGGGTGGTGGTCCAGTTCCCGTCGAACCGGGCGTCGGCCAGTCTGGTTCTGGTGGTGTCGAACGTGAAGCTCCGGTAGTCGGCGGGCACGTCCGTGTCCTCCAGGGCATGGGATGGGACGGACGTCCTGGTCGCGGCGAGTCGGACCGTGCCGTTCGAGGATGCGCTGATCTTGCTGGCGTTCGTCTTGGCCCCGCCGTTCGCGTCGTAGCCGAGCCTGTAGGCCTTGGTGAAGCTCAGATCGTCGAGGATGTTGCCGTTGACGTTGTTGCTGGAGCTTACCGATTTGAAGGTGAAGCGGGTGACCGTCCCGGTGGCGATGTACGTGCCGGTGTAGGTCTCCCACTGCCCGTCATGGTTACGGCTGGAATGGTTCGACTCATGGTTCGACTCGGCGTCGTTGCTCACCTTCGTGGAGATGACCTTGCCGACGTCGCCCGGCTGGTCGCCGTTGCCGTTGACGGTGGTTCGCCTCGCGTCCTGGGCGGATTCCTTGCCGGGTTCGCCGATCATGACGCTCATCCCGTCGAGGTGGTTCCTGTCGAGGCTGGCGTGCTTCAACGTCCAGCGGTAGGACACGCCCGGGATGGTGGCGATGTCCTGGTAGATGGCGGTGCCCGCCTGTCCCGCGACGAGTTCCGCGTACTGGTTGCCGGTCTTGGAGTCCTTCTGCAGTTCGACTCCCTGTGCGATCTGCTGCCAGTCGGTTCCCTTGGTCTGGGTCGACTTCCATGCGAATTTGGAGGCGTCCCATCCCGGGATTGGCGCCCAGGGGTCCTTATCGATGCCGATGTGCCGCGCGTATCTGCCGTTGATCGGGTCGACGACGGTCCAGTCGTCCCACGGGTATTTGGTGGAGACACCGGCGATCAGGCCGGCCGGATAGTCGAACGAGCCGTTGACCAGTTCGGTCGGCAGACTGTCGGTCTTGCCGGCGATGGTCTTCACCTTGCCATCGGTGGAGGCCTTGATCTGCGACGTGCTCTTCTTGGCCCCGCCGTTCGCGTCGTAGCTGAGCTTGTAGGCGAGGCGGAAGCTCAGGTCGTCGATGATGCTGTCATTGGCGGAGGCAGTAAGAGTACCGTCCTTGGCGACGCCCCTGTAGGCGATCATCGTGCGGGATTGTCCGGCTGGGATAATGACCGTGCCCTCGTAGGATTCCCAGTCGTCGGAATGGTCCCACGGTTCGTGGCTGCCTTCCGTGGCGTCCATGGAATCGGAGTGCGTGTAGGCGACGGTTCCTACGTCGCCGGTCTTGTCCCCGTATTTCGCTCCGGTCTTGGAGACCGTGGTGCGGGTCAGCCTGACTGGGGTGAGATGATCCTTGTCGGGGCCGGTGAGCAATGTCACGCCGCCCGCGTTGCCTTTGGAGCGGCCGGAGTGGCGGATACTGAACGTGTAGCTGGCGCCGGGCGTCGTGTTCACGGTCTGGGCGACGGTACGCCCCGCATGCACGTCGGCGGCCGTGTTCCCGTCCTTCTCGCGATGCAGTTCGAAGTTCTGGATGCTGCCGATGGCATCGAGATCCTGCCAAGCGAACGTGGCGGCGGTCAGGCCGCCGGCCTTCACGCCCGTCTGTCCGGCCATGGCCTGCGCGTAGGAGCGGATCATGCCCTTATTGGGCTTCACATACACCCAGGGCAGGCCCTGCCCCTCCTTGGCGATCGTCCACTTCGGGGTGTCGAACCCGCCGTTCACGGCCAGCTCGTCGCCCGCGGCCCTGGAGGCGATGGTCTCCACCTTGGCGTCCGGAGCCTTGAACGCGGCCGGCTGCGTGGAATCCGCCTTCGAACTGGAGGGCACCTTGCCCTTGTCGTTCTTCTTCAGATCATGCACCGTCAGGCCGGAAGCGGTTTTGCCAGCCGCGAGTCCGACACTGCCCGCGGTCTTGGACTTGGCGGGCTGGACGGTGTTCTCCTTGCCGTATTGACTGGAGGGCACGCTGCCGGTCGCGTCCGAAGAATTCTTGTCGTAAGAGAGCTTGTACGCCTTGTCGAAGCTTAGGTCGTCGACGCAGTTGCCCTCGGCGGTGAAGTCGAGGCCCTGACCGTTGGAGTCCCTGACGCTCCTGAACGTGAAGCGGGTCGTGGTCGAGGTGGCGAGGTAGTCGCCGGTATAGGTCTCCCACTTGCCGTCCTGCGCGGTGCCGTGCGTGGTGATCGTGGTGCCGACGCTGCCGGTCTTGTCCGACCCGTTGGATGTGGTGCGGGTCGCCTGCTGTGCGACGGTCTTGCCGGGGTCGCCGATCATGACCTGCATGCTGTCATCCTGGCCCGCGTTGCGGGACGCGTGCTTGAGGCTCCACTTGTACACGACGCCGGGCGTGGTGGCGATGTCCTGGTAGATGTACCTGCCCCGCTTGGCTGCGGCGATCTCGCCCCACACGTTGCCCGCGTTGGTCGGATACGGGGTGTGGTTGCGGCGCTGCACCTCGACGGTGTCGACGCCGGCGGTGTCGTCGTTGGATTTCCAGCCGAACTCGCCGGAATCCCAGTTGTCGAGCTTGCTGTGCAGCGGGTTGCCGATGACGCCGGTCTTCGCGCTGATTATGGCGAGGTAGGTTGTGTCGTGCCGGCCGTAGACCCTCTGGTTCTCGTTGATGATCTCGTTGCCGCGATAATCGAACGTGCCGTTCACCAGATGGTCCGGCAGGCCGTTGGCAGCGTATTCCGCCACATCGTCATCCGCCGCGAGACGCACGCTGCCATTGGTCTTCGACTTGGCCTGCTTGACGGCGCCGGCGGTTTCGTTGGACGGGATGGAACCGGCCGCGTCGTCCGCCACCGTCTTCACCTTGCCGTCGGTCTCGGACGCCTTGCCCTCGGTCATGGAACTGATTTGGCTGGCCTTCGCCTTCGTGCCGCCGTTCGAGTCGTAGCTGAGCCTGTATGCGATCTTGAACGTCAGATTGTCGATCAGGTTGCCCTTGGTCGGGTCCACGGCGTTCAGGGCTTTGAAAGTGAACGTGCTGACAGGCGTGTTCGCCGGGATCGTGACCTTGCCCTCGTAGGTCGCCCACTGGCCGTCATGCTGGAAACGGTTGGTGTTGGTCGCGTGCGTGGTGATGCTCGTACCGGTCCAACCCTGTTCGTCACCCGCCTTGTTGCTGGTGACGCGGGTCATGGTCACGGGCTTGCCGTTGACCAAAACCTGCATCGAGTCCGCGTGCTCCTTGGACAGGCTCGCATGGTCGAAACGCACCGTGTATACGGTGTCCGAATCATGCTGCGTGTCGATCTTCTGTAGGATCGCCTTGCCCCTCTCCGAGCCGACGATCTCCGCATACGTGTTGCCTGTCACGGAATCCTGCTGCAATTCGACCGCATTGGGCCGGTCGGTCAACCCGACTCCGCCTTGCGGCTGTCCGCCCTTTTGGTCCGAAGCCCAGCCGAACTTCGCAGCATCGAAACCGGGCCACTTCACCCACTTGCCGGTGGAATCGAATGTTGCCGGATTCTGTCCGGCGTTCTGGATGTATTCGCCGCTAGCGGGGTCCACACTTGTGAACCTGCCCCAACCACGGTCATCAGCGTATCCGCCACGACCTACCGGGCTGATAGTATCCCAACCGCCATCCAGTAGATAATCGAACGAACCGTTCACCAGTTCGGTGGGAAGGGTCTTGGATGCGACGGTCTCCACCGCGCCTTGGGTCGCGTCGGTCCTGTAGCCGATCTGGCTGGCCTGCGCTTTGGTTCCCCCGTTCGCGTCATAGTCGAGCCTGCGGGCTTTCGTGAACGCGATGTCGTCGATGAGGTTGCCGTTCCATGCGCTCTTCGACGACACGTTGCGGAACGTGAACCGGGTGACCGGCCGCCCAGCGGGCACGGTCACGGTTCCCGTGTACGTCTCCCATTGGCCCGTATGGTCGGAGTCCTCCCTGTCCGCGGGTTTCGGGTTGGACACCCTGGTGGCGATCGTGTCGGAGGATTCGCCAACCTTGTCGCCGTACCCGTTGGCGGTCACGCGGGTCATGGTTACCGGGGTCTCGTGGCCGGGAGCGCCGATGAGCACCTGCATGCTGTCCAGGTGGCTGGCGTTCAGGCTCGCGTGCCTGAGGCTGACGATGTACTGCACGTCGCTGTCGGATTCGGTGTCGATGTCCTGGTAGATGGCCGATCCGGCCTGGGCGGCCGTGAGTTCGGCGTAATGGTTGGAGCCGTCGTACCTGTTCCACACCTGCACGTCGCCGGCCTGTTCGTAGGGCGGGTTGCCTAGATCCTTGCCGGTCTGGTCGCTTTTCCATGCGAACCGTTTCGCGTCGAATCCGGCGGGCAGGGCGACACGGTGGTTGACGTTCCTGGAATCCTTGTAATAGTAGGATTTCCGGCTCAGGCTCACGTAGTTAAACGGGGAGTCGGACAGGCCCGCCCCGGTCCCCGAGTATTCGAAGTCGCCGTTGACGATCTTCTCTTGGCCTGCGGGCGGTGCGGGCGAATCCCGCACGGTCTTCACCTTGCCCCGGGTTTCACCGCCTGTCGTGTAGTCGATCTGGCTGGTCCGGGTTTTCACGCCTCCGTTCGCGTCGTACGTGAGCTGGTAGGCCTTGGTGAACACGACATCGTCGATCAGGTTGCCTTCCGCGCTGTCGGGACGGCCGGCACTGTTCGAATCGGCCACGCTTTTGAACGTGAACCGTGTGACATCCTGTCCCCTGGGGACGAGGACCGTGCCCTCGTACGTGTCCCACTGGTCGTCCTGGCCGGTTCCCGTGGACGTGATCGTGGTGGATTCCTCGCCGGCCTTGTCGCCCGCATTGGCGATGGTGCGGCGCATCGTGACCGGCTTCTCCCGGCCGGGCGCGCCGACGAGCACCTGCATGCTGTCCCTGGCGTCCTTGTTGCGGCTGGCGTGCTTCAGACGGACCGTGTACATGGCGTCGGATGTGTTCGCCGTGTCGATGTCCTGGTAGAGGTATTTGCCCTGCGTGGCGGCCGCGATCTCGCCCCACACGTTGCCCGTGCTGCCTTTGACGGCCGTCCTAAAGCGTTGGACTTCCACGATCCCTCTGTGCCCGCTGACGGAATCATTGGATTTCCAGCCGAATTTCACGGCATCCCAGCCGTCCACCTTCGCCCATGGTTGCTCGCTCGAGCCTTCCATGGCCATGCCGTTGCCGTCGACGAACGAGAGGTACTGCCAGCCGCCGGAACGTTTGTCGACGATCCGGTTGCCGAACGTCTGGAAATCGCCGTTGACCAGCTCCTTCGGATACGATGTGCTCGCGGCCGGATGGATGGTCATGACCGGCAGGCCGATCCCGTCCGCCTGCGCGGTGCCCGCCATGAGCATGCCTCCGCCGAGAAGCGTGGCCGCGGATGCGATCAGTGCGGCGGAACGTTTCAATATGCTGTGCATTGTGTTTTCTCTTCCCCTGAATCTCATGTTCGGCATGGTTTTGGAAAAAAGGTATTGAGCGGGACGTTCGACGGGTTTTCGTTTCCGACGCACGTCCCGCGTCATGGTCTCTCTTGGATCAGGCGAGACCGTTGCCGGCCAGATTGACTGCCTTGCGACGGTTCTTCAGGCTGCGTTCGGCGAGGACGATTCCACTGCCCCACAATGGGCAGGAGACCGCCAGCCAGAAGGCGAAGGCCAAGGCTCCACCGGTCTGCGGCAATTGGGTCAGGTTGGTGATGTTCTTGACTTGGACCGTGTTGTTGTCGATGCCGGTGGTCAGGCCCGGCTGATCCTTGCCGGCGAACCTGATGGCGGTGCCTGCATCGTCGATGGTGACGGTGAAGCTCGGCTTCGCATAGGAGGCATAGCCGGCGGGCTCCTTGGTTTCGGTCACCGTATAGGTGCCGTAGCCGAGACCCTTGAATGCGATAAGACCCTTTTGCGCGGCATTGTCCTTATGGTCGACCTTGCCGTCGTTGTTGGAGTCACCGGTGGTGAATGTGGTCGCGGAAGCCTGGTCAGCGGCTTCGGACCATTCGCCGGTCGTCGTATCCAGCTTCAGGTATTTGTCTCCGCGTTGGATCTGGAATTCAGCTCCATCCACGAGCGTGTTCACGTCGGCTGCGCTCACCTTCTTGAGGGTGAAATCGTAGGATTTCAGGTCAACCTTGTCGCCATTGGTGACGACGGTGTAGTGGGCTCCGTCCTTGAAGATGGCGGTGCCGGAAACCGAGTTTTCGGATGGTTTCTCGGCCGTGGCCTTGGTGACGACGCTCTGGTAGGTGATGGTGATCTTCTTGCCGCCCTGCGTGGTGATGAGCTTGGTGGCGTTCAGAGCCCAGCCTCCGGCCGGAACGGTGATATCCGGGTCGGCCGGGGTTCTGTCTTCCTTCTTGAGAGTGGCGTCACCTGGCAGGGTTTTCGCGCCGTGCTGGGTTTCGCCGTCGTAGATGACGGTATCGGCGGTCACGTCAGTGGCAGTCCCGCTCAGAGCCACCTTCAGGCTGCCTTTCACGTATTCCTGTCCGGCAGGGGCGTCGGCGAGCTTGAATTTGACGGCCGTGTTCGGAACAGTCACGTCGATGGTGTGGGTGACGGTATCGCCCACGGTCACGGCCACCGGGTCGGCGGCGTCACCCTGCTTGGAGACCTGTCGGCCGTCACGGTCCACGACGACCTTCTTGTCGGTTGTCACGCTCTTCGACTTGATGACCGCGACGCCGAGGGTTCGGCCGGGGGCGCCGCTCATGGCGGTGCCTGCACCGGATTTTGTGCCGATGATGATCGGGCTGCCTGCGGAGTCGGTGATGTAGTAGAGGCCTTCTTCCGGCACGGTGATGTTCAGGGTGGCATCCTGCGTGGTCAGGTCGGCTCCGCCCGCGACGGTGGCCGGCTTCCTGCTGGAGGCGTTGAGGGCGGCTTGGATGTTGCTCAGCTGCTTGGCCTGCTTGGCCATGTCGATGGCGGCGATGCTGCCTGCGGCATCGTATCCGCCGACCTTGGTGATGTCGTCGGACGTGTCCTTGTCGTAGCCGTTGGCGATGGTGATGGCGTCATCCGCCCATGCGTTGGATTCGGTGGTGCCTTGGATTCCGAGGCTGGAGATCTGGTTGCCTTTCAGCACCACTCCGGTGTATGTGCCTATCTGGTAGACGTTGAACGTGTGTCCGGCCAGGCTTGCTCCGTCTGCGCCTTGCAGTGTGATGGTCGTGTCGGCTGCCATTGCGGATGGGGCCAGTGCTAGGCCGGCCAGCATGCTCGCGGTCGCGCAGGCCATTGCCGTCACGATCATTGGCATGCGCCGTGTCGTTTGGTTGTCTTTCATTCCAGTGTTTTCCTTTCCTTGTTTGCACGTCCTGTCGAGGACGGGAAGCGACCCCCACTGGTAGATGCGGCATGGTTGGCGTCCAACGGGTCGAATCCGGCGACTTTCACCGCGGACGGCCTGTATTTGCCCGGCTTCAGACCGAACTCGCTTATCGGCTTCGGCGTACGGCTGATGGGAATGGTCGTCTTCGTTTCCTTCAACGTACATGCAAAATCGGTTTATTCCAACATTTTTTCGGTATTTACCAAAGTTTTTGAATAAAAAAATAGGGATGCCTTTCGGCATCCCTTGTTGATGTCATGCTATAGGAGCCGGTTTGCAGGAGGGTCCCGCATGGCATCAAGATTCAACGTGGGGTTTGGCAGGGGAGGGTATTTGCTTCTCCTGCCAAACCTTCGATGGGTGGTCAGGAGTTTAGCGGCTGATCGGATGACGCTTCGCTGTCATCGGCTTCCGGGGTCTCGTCCGTGGCCTTGCCCTTCGGCTTGCGGACAGCGACCGTGATTCCCAATGCTCCGCCGATGATAGCGAGGATGCCGATGAGCCAGCCAACCCAGCCGATTCCCACGCCGGTGGAGGCGAGCGGGTTCGCGCCGTTCACCGTCGGCTTGGAAGTCGTGCCGTCATTGTTGTTCTGGCTTTTGTTTCCGGCATTGTCACCAGGGTTGGTGGTGGCTCCGCCATCATCCTTGCCTTGGTATTCGAACGTCCAAGTGACGGTCGTGCCGTCCTTGGAAGCGGCGAACACCAGCTTCGAATCGGATGCGGTCTTGTCAAGCTTCCAATCGGACGGGACGTTCGAGATCTTCACCTCGGCGCCCGTGGCGACCCTGTAGGTGCCGGATTTCGTCGGGTCGAAGCTCGGGAGCGGTTTCCCGTCGACGGTCGCGGTCACGCCCTTCAATGCGTCCACGCCCGTGGCGGGCTTGTCCGGATCGGTCGTGGAATCGTATGTGAACGTCCATGTGACGACGGTGACGTCGCCCTTCTTGATGTCGTAGGACAGGGTGCCGGGTTTCGCGTCAAGATTCTTATAGCTCGCCCAACCGTCGGGCAGGCCGGAGAGTTTCACCTCCGCGCCGTCGGGAACGGTCCATGTGCCGGTCTTCGTCGGGGCGAACCCGTCGACCGGTTTCCCGTCGGCCGTGGCGGTCACCCCCGCCAGTTCGCTTGGATCGGCCTTGTCCCCGGTGCTCGGCGTGGTGGTTCCGTCATCGTACTTGAACGTCCAGGTGACGGTCACATCATCCTTCGTGCAGGTGAAGGTGAGCGTGCCGGTCTTCGAATCCGCCTTATGGTCGAGCTTCCATCCGTCGGGCACGTCGCCGATCTTCACCTCCGCGTCGTCGGGCACGGTGTATGTGCCGTCCTTCACCGGATTGAAGTCCGTGACGGCGGTGCCATTGGCGGTGGCGGTCACGCCCTTCAGCTCGCCCGGATCGGCTTTGCTGCTCGCATCCTGTGAGGCGGTGTGCAGCGTGTATGCGACGGTGCCGCCGCTCTTGCCCTTGATCGTGACCCGGTATGCCATGTCGCCGGAGGACGGCTTGTCCTTCGCGATCTTTCCGTCGACGAGCCAGCCGGTGGCGTTCGTGTCGATCTCGAGCGGCGCGCCCATCGGCTTCAGCAGTCCCGTGTTCGAGGTGGGGATCTTGCCTGCGACCGTGTCGAGTGCCGATTCCTTGACGCCGTAATAGTCGGTGGTGGATGGGTCGAACCCGTCGATGCCCAGGGCGGATGCGATCTTGTCCTTGTGATTGTTGAGGAACGCCTTCTCTTCGGTGTTGAACTTGTCGAGCGGATTCGGAGCCGTCGAACGGGCCGAAATCGACGAGGACGGGTTCCCCGATACCTGATCCGCGAAAGCGGTGGGCAACACAATCATGGGGCTTACGGACAGGGCCAGGCCAAGCGCTACGGCGACAATCCGTTTTTGTTTCATCATGTTCTTTCCTTTTCTTGTTTTTTGCCCGACATTTCACGCCGAGTCAGAAAAAATAATGGAAGGCTTGCGACCGCATCA